>CEUU01114695.1_pt1 | contig 22251 bp, 22 predicted proteins | sample 531321 | NCBI WGS metagenome assembly CEUU01 (sample SAMEA2622658, study PRJEB7988) | marine metagenome | isolation source: saline water (ENVO:00002010), including
AAATCCTTTATTCTCTTGGACAATTTTACCTTATCAACCCATGTTAATACTTAGTGACATAAGTTATTCAAAGTATAATTCTATCAATTCTCAAGATATATTAAAGGTAACAATTACTGTTGAAAATATTGGAAATGCAGACACAAATACTAATTTAACCGTCTTTGCTAAGAATTCTGATGGCGAGTTTGTTATAGCTCGAGAGGAAGTAATAGTAAATATGAATATGCAATCTTCCGTGACAATAGATTGGGTTCCTGAAGAAAAGGGTGTTCATTGGGTTGAAGTTAGGTGGAATGAAATTTATCTTGGTGAAGGTTCATTAATTTCTGTTGAAGATTTAGATAATAGTATTTTTTCAGATTTTAGCAGCTCTGGTTACGTAATTACAACTTTTTTAATTTTATTTTTGATTCTCCTAGTAATGTTATTTTTCCTAAACAATTCTGATTCTGAATATTACGAAGATTCTGAAGAAATTTATGACCAAGAAGATCCAGCAAATCATCATATCTCACCTGAATACGATAAAATTTCGAAAAATTTAATGTTGCCTGATCTAAATAATAATTATGAAATAAATCAAAAAATTGATATTAAACAATGGACTGATCAGAATGGGTATACTTGGAAAAAAGTAGGACATAATCCCCCTCAGTGGTGGGATGGTAACTCATGGAAAGATGTGTAATTAGTGAGGGAGTAGAGAGTAAGCCCCTTTCTGTTCACTTTTCAGTTGACCGCATTCAACTATGCGTCCTACCCTTCCCTAAGCGTGCAACCTCAATGGGATTGTTTGGACTTGCTCCGATGAGGATGTTCGTTTCAGCAAATGTTGAGCAATCTCGTCTTTCCAGATTCATAGTACACACTCAAATTCGTTCGTTTCTAATACATTGCCAGCCATTCCTGACTCCAGATAGGTCATCTTACACTTTGGAGAGGGGACTTTCCTCAGGGTCTAACCCTGTCAGCGGTCCTTCTACTCCCTCAAGTTGGCAAATTGACATTTCTTTTTCAATCTTCTCTATAGATTTTTTAATCGTTTATTAGTACTGCGTCTTTAATTGTATTCTCTGAAGATTCAAATATTGTATCTCCTTCAAATCTTATCCAAGTTCCATTTCCGGAGATTCTTGACTTTAATTCATACCATGCTGTAATAATCGCTGGTAGCAAGAACACTGACGTAATGAAAGCAAAACCTATCAACAAGAACATTAGCATGAAGAAATTTTCTAGTCCAGGAAATTCTACCAGAAAACCAGCTGCGATTCCTGCCATAGTTGTTACACTAGTTTCAAAAATAGTTTGACCCGTTGACTCTATGGAATTTACTATACCATTGGGTGTTTCACCTTCTTCCCTAATTCTTTCAATCATATGGATACAATCATCAACTCCGATTCCAAAAACAATACTTCCTACCATTGCTGTGAAAACGTTGACATTCACGTCGCCCCCTCTCATTAGTAAGGGTTGCCACAGAATTACAATTGCAACAGGTATCATTGTTGTTACACCAATTCTAAAGTTCCTGAATATTAGAACTAAAAAGCCTGTTAATACAAATAATGTTACAATAGTTGTTAGTGATTGAGTATTGTGTATTCCTTTGTTAATATCCAATGAAACTGGTAAACCACCAGTTAATTTACTTGTATTGGTATTCAAAAGATCCGAATCTTTTGAAAGTATAAGATCAATCTCGTCTCTCAATCCTCCAGCTTTGATTAGGTTCATGTAGGGTTGTTCTACATAAATCAAAGTTTTTGATTCTTCTTCGTTCATCAACATTGAGCGAACTTCTTCACTAAGAGTATCTAATGAAACGTCTACTAAATCACCTCTAAGTTCAGCCCTTGAACCTGAATCTAATTGTTCCATTCCGTAAAGAGTAGTACATAATGGTAAATCTTCTATCTCAATGTTCGAATCTCCGTCCCATTCCCAGCACTTATTGTGTAACATTCCCCATAAACTATCATTATATGCATTATTTCCGTCAATTCCTAAAGTAATATGTATGCTCTTTAAGAATGTAATTAAACTTGTAGTTGTTGTATTTTGAACTTTAGAAACTTCAGTTTCAACAACATTAATTGTATCTAAAACGGGTAGATCTCTAATTTTAGAAGTACCATTGTACATATCCCTATCTTCAGCGGTAAAAATAAACATGCTAGTTTGACCTGCTTCAAATTCTACCGAGTATTCTGCTAAAGTTTCTAATGATTTGATGCCTTCTGGTGCTTCAGATGATCCAGCTATTGGTTTACCCAATTCTTCTTTCATGTAAATTAAGCCCCAACCAGAAAACATAGCTGTAACCAGAATTATTAGTGCAAAATATTTGACAGGTGCTCTACCAATATTTTTCCAAGATGTTGGATTCTTTCTTTTTGTAAATTTTAGCAACCATGCTAGCACAGGAACAAGAATTCCTGAAAAAATTAGTGTACATAAAATACCAAGAACTAAAGTAATTCCTACCGTTCTCATTGGAATAATTGGTACTATTTTACTTACTGTAAGCACACCAAAACCAATCATTGTAGTGACGGCAGATAATAAAACTGCTTTTCCAGTTGTTGTCATGGATTCCATTACGGCTTCTCTAAATAAATCAGAATCCCATTCATCTGGTAATATTTCTTCTCTACGACCTTTCTGTCGAGCATGATAATTTCTTTCTTGAATTTCATCTAATATTCTTCTTTTTGATTCTTCAATTCTGTTTACAATGTGTAAAGCGTAATCTACCCCTAATCCCACTAATATCGGTCCTGCAGAAATTATCATCGGTGTTAACATTACATCAAACACAACGGTAGACCCTAGTGTCACAGCAAGAGCCATGACAATAGGAATGCCTGAAATCAGTACTATTTTCCAACTTCTATGCAAAAGAGTGACAATACCAACCACAAAAATTAGACTCCAGGGCATTATCTTAGTCAAGTCATAATATACTTCTTCAGATATATCTTCGAGTACTTTGGTCAAACCAGTGAGAGTCATTTCGGTCTGAATTAATCCGACAGAAGAACGATTGTCTAGTATATTTTGAATATGCATATGAATTCCAGAAAAATCATTATGTTCAGACTCGCTTAAATCATGTCTTAATCCAATTAAAATAAATGTGGTATCCCATACCCCATCATTATTTGTGTCAGCAACCATGTCGGATAGTGATCCTTGTAATCGCGATACGATTTCATCAATTCTTTCCTGATCTGGTATGCTATAACTTCCCCAAGTAACTTGATCTGTTTGTGAACAGGGTACGGATAATGGAATTCTTTCTTCTAAACCATGTTCACAAAATGAATTAATAAATCGTCCGTCGCTACTATTTGCTTCTTTAATTATCTGTGAAATTGAGAGAACCCAGACTACTCCATCCTCCTTGCCTCTATCATCTTTCTTGTAATCCAGTCCTCTTTTAGTTGAACTTTCTCCAATATTTTCAGAGTCTCCTTCAACCCAACTAATTTCTCTAAGTATATTTTGATTGGTTATATTAGCATTTTCGTCACCATAAAGTGCATTATTAGTTTGAACATACACTAGGGCTATATCAGTTGACCATTGTTCTCTAACTTGTAGCAGTAAATCTGTTGATTCTGCACCTTCAGGTAAATAAATTTCTACATCACCTTCAATCTGATCTCCAAAGTCTTTCGCCGAATAAGCAAACCAACTCGAAATTAATAACATAAACGCTAGAGTAACAATAGGTGCCGCTAGTACTGTTTTGTAAGTTTTATCAAGATTTTTAGAGACTTTTTCTCCGATAATTTCATTTGTGTCGTTGATCTTATTGTTAAAATGTTTAACTCTATCAGATGCTTTTGAAATCAAGAATTTGAAATTATTATTCCGACCTTTGTCACTTGACACGTAACATCCGACATAGATTTATCACATGAATTATACGCTTATTTATTTATAGAATCATTTAATACTCTTTTAACATATTGTAAAACTATTCCTGAAACGAGTAAGGGAATTCCTAATGCGCCAATCCATACAAATGTAACCCCTGGACCTACAGTAACTCCAGTCCATTCCGAAACTCTGTTTATTGTTCTGAGACCGAAAAGTGCACCAATGGTGACCATAATTAGTCCCGGAAGACCGAAGACTAGAAACGGTCTTTTTTGTGATAAAGTGGTTAAAGCGTAGCTAAAAACAGAAATGCCATGTGGGATAGGGTGTAAAATTGATGTGTGCTTTAGGTCATATCTTATTGTAGTGGGTACTTCCATTATTCTCAATCCTTTATCCGAGATAGATTCTAATATTTCAAGAGACGATTTCATACCTTCATTTTCAAATCTAACAGAGTCTATAGCTTTTCTATTGAATGCTCTGTAGCCAGATTGAGTGTCCCTAACATGTTGTTTTGAGTGTAATTTGCTGACTAAATTTATCATTTTTAGACCTATTTTTCTGTAAGTAGGCATATCTTTACTTCCTCCACCTCTTACAAATCTGGAACCTATTACAAGGTCAGCCTTATTGTCTAACAAGGGTTTAATTATTTTTGGTAAATCTTCAGGATTATGCTGTCCATCACTGTCTATTAACACAACGATCGAGGCATTTTTGGTTTTTGCATATTTAAAGAATGTCTTTGCAACACCACCAACACCTCTGTTCTCTGTATGTGATATTAGAGTAGCACTGGTTTTTTTTACTATTTCAGCAGAATTATCTGTAGAACAGTCATCTATGCAGACTACCTCGTCAGAATATTTTTTACATGACAGAATGATGGACGCAATTGTTTCTTCAGAATTATACAATGGAATGCCAATAATTGTATTACCTTTGGTAAAATTTGTTGGCTTTTCTCTTTCCATCAATAATTCCTTGAGTAACGACTATTTGGTCTTGACTAATATAATTTCAAAATTTTGCGTTTATACCATTTAACAATCAGATTCAAAATATGATTGGTATTGCCACTACATCATGAGCAGGGTTCTAGTAACGGGAGGTGCAGGATTTATTGGTTCTCATTTGGTGGATCAGTTAATAGAAAAAGGTAATCAAGTGGTTATTTTTGACAACCTCTCTAGCGGGAAATTAGAATTTTTACAATCTGCCCTTTCTTCTGGAAATGCAACTTTTGTAGAAGGGGATTTATTAAACCTTGAATCTTTAAATAAAGTGATGAAAAATATTGACATAGTCTATCACTTAGCAGCAAATCCAGATATCCGACTAGGAACTAGAGTTACAGATACTGATCTTAAACAAGGAACATTTGCAACATACAATGTACTAGAATCTATGAGAATAAATGGTTGCAATAAAATAGCTTTTGCCTCATCTTCGGTAGTTTATGGCGAAGCGAAACTAATGCCTACTCCAGAGGATTATGGCCCATTATTCCCAATTAGCTTGTACGGTGCTTCGAAGTTAGGATCGGAGGGTTTAATTAGCGCTTGGGTTGGAACATTCGGTTTTAAAGCTTGGATCTTTAGATTTGCTAACATTATCGGTTCAAGGGGTACTCATGGTGTCATCTTTGATTTTATCCATAAATTAAAGAAAGACGCATCAAATTTGGAGGTACTAGGTAATGGTTTACAAGAAAAATCATACATGGAAGTAGTAGATTGTTCTAAAGCCATGATTCATGTTGTAGAAAGGTTTAATGATGATTTAAATTATGTAAACCTAGGTTCTTTGGATACTTGTTCAGTAACTCGAATTGCTGAGATTGTAATAGAGAGATCGGGATTCGGAGACGTTAACATCCATTTCACAGGAGGAGATAGAGGTTGGGCGGGAGACGTACCAAAAGCAATGTTAGACCCCACGAAATTGAATGTCAGTGGATTCAAATGTGATTATCAAAGTGAAGATGCGGTTCGCTTAACGGCCGATATCTTAATACAAGAAATTGGATTATTGGAGGATTAATATGAGGAGATTATGTATTGTCGAAGATGATAATGCTGCGGATTGGATTCCATCAGCAATTTTTGTCGTAGGGTTATTATTATGTTCATTTATTTTTGTCTTTGCGAACTCAAACGGAATATCTTCTGGGATTGCTAAAGGAGAAATGGCACCTGATTTTACAGCTTTAGCCCATCAAGCTGGAAATGATACTAATGATTGGTATACTTTCAGATTGTATGAAAATTTAGATTTGAATTGGTCAGGAAATTATTCCGAAGGTATTTTTACAGTAATTGAATTTTTAGATACTGATTGTCCATATTGTTGGGATACTGCTGGGAAAATTAGCAGCTTAGATAGTCAACTTTCAAATTATGGTCTTTCAGACAGGGTTCGATATATTTTTGTTGTAGTAGAGTTACCTATCAAAGGACACAGTACTTCTATAGAAGAGATTGTGGCTTTTCAAGAGAAGCTGTCTTATCCGGGTTGTAATGGAGGTACAGTAGACTGTTCATCTAGACCAGGAGATGTTCATCCCGGGATCTATATTGATGACAGGAGTAATGAAATTTTCAGAGAATATTCTCCAAGAGGAACACCTCATTACATGATTTTAAAACCTAATGGAATTGTTGGCTGGGATGGAGGTCAGGACTCAGATAATCAAATTGGGATAGAATTAAGTAATCTAATCTGTAGAGACGGTGGCGATAATGATTTATGTTCCCAAATTGGGGGTGAATGAATGGATTGGCCATTATATGCATACCTATTAGTTATGATTTCTGGTGTCCTGCTAACATCTAAATTAGGGGAGAAATTAGATTCTAAATTTCGAAATCAACAAACTCGAATAATTAACGGAATTTTACTAATTTCTTTTGGAGGGTTTTTTGTAAGCACACATACATATTATATTCATCAGAAATTACATGAAGTAGGTGCAAATTCAGGTTGTTCTGCATTCAGTGTATTTGATTGTGGGGATGTAATTTCTAATGATTCATATAATTCCGACCCGTTTTTTGGAATTCCCTGGGGTATAATAGGAATGTTTTGCTTTGCTATTTTGATATTCATTGGTACGGTGATTCGTAGATCTCCAGAGGATAAAAATATTATCAACTGGATTAAAGCGTTAGTTTTTATACCGTCAATGGGAATAATACCTATTTTGTGGTTAATTTATGTAGAATTATTTGTTTTAGGAGTATTCTGTCAATATTGTACTGGTGCACATTTAGCAAACATTCTGGTCTTAATCTCCGCATATCGATTATATAATTTCTATGAATCTGGAAAATGGGATTCTGCCCAAATTGGTTGAGTTTCAATTATGAACTAGAAAAAAATCCTTTCTATACTGATTTTAGGTTGTACAAATATATTTTCATGGTATATAATCCTCCTGAGTGTTAAATAAATCAATTTCTGCATTATTTTGAACTATTTCTAACATCAAAATTGTAACTTCTATTCTAGCTTCTGAGGGATATCTATTTCTTAGCTGCGAAAATAAATTAATTTGTACTTCTTTAACACCAATGGCTTCAATAATATCTAAATGATGCTCATATCCCTTACTAGATTCTACAGTATATTCTACTAACCATTCACCTACTACCTGTCTTGACAAACTTTTCTGCTCCAAACGCTCCCTCATGTTATTATTACCAGCATACTAGCAAATAATACCTTCGTATAAATATTTAAGAATTATACGAAAAAAGATTTCTTTCACTCTTCTTCGTTTCTTGCAGTTGTATCCAAGAACCCTAGGGAAGCAAAAACACCCAGGATAAAAAATATTCCTAAAATTAATAAGACATTAGAATCGTCATTAACATTTAACTCACCTTGAATTATCTTTGCAACCCCTTTTATTTCGTAAATGTTATCTTCGACAACTTCATGTGTAACAATGAATCCTAAGTTATTTGCATTCATATCTCCGTTTAGATTATAGGTTAGGTTAATTTTTAGATTTTCGTTCAAGCTAGAAATGTTATATTGTGCGTTCTCCTCAGAAGTTAGTATCTCTTTACTACTAATATTAAAACTAATCATTTCCTTTAAAACATTGTCGAATTTGTCTAAATCTCCCACATAATTATTACTAGTTAGTTTATTTTCTAGAATCATTAAGTTAACAACTCCTACTGAATTTTTATCTAAAATGATTTCGAAATTGAGCTTATTTTCTTTCTTTAATACACTAAATTTAATTTCTGAAAAATTTGATTTTTTACTTTGTGATTGTAAAATTAATGAATTAAGAGCCGATATTTCGGGAGCCCCTTCGATATAACTTGTTCTATCAATAACAAATGATGGAGCCTGAACCACACTGCCATTAAACAATGAGTTGATTCTACTACCACTAGCATAGTTCCCCAAATCATCAACTCCGTCTGCAGGATGTAATGCTATTAATGCCACTCTTTCATTGTGTAATTCGGCTAATTCTTGGATGCTTGGATCTATTTCTGAACAGGTTTGACACCATGTGGCGGTGTACTCTTCAATGAGGACTAATGACCCACTATCAGTAATAATTCCTTTTTTTAACTCATCAGAAAATTGTTCATATTCAACTATAGTTCCATTTAAGTTAATTAATATTATTAATATCACAGAGATTAATATTTTTTTCATGGAATTGCCTCAGTAAGCACCCCCAAGCTGTAGGGTCTTTTATTCGCTTGTTTATCTTGGGCTAACATAATGGCGGACCGTTGGGCTGATACGCATAGGAAAGATTCTTGGAGGAAGAAAGCCAAGAATTTAGGATACAGAGCACGCTCAGCGTTTAAATTAAAGCAAATTCAGGAGAAATTCAATGTTATTCGAGAAGGAGATTGTGTATTGGATGTAGGCTGTCACCCGGGAGGATGGTCACAGGTCTCATTAGAGTTTACAGGTAAAGATGGATTGGTAGTAGGCGTTGATTTAGAGCCGTGTGAACCTGTTGAAGGTTGTATATTTGTTGTAGGTGATATTACCGAGAAAGAAACACAGAAAAAAACAATGGGATATTTCTCTGAAAGAGATCTCAATTCAATAGTTTCTGACATATCACCTAATCTGACAGGTAATTGGTCAAGAGACCAAATGATCTCTTTGCAGTTGGTAGCCTCTGTATTAGACTTTTCTTTGCCTATATTATGTCCTGGAGGAAATTTTGTAACTAAGATATTTCAAGGTGAAGGAATAGAAAATTTGATTAATCTCGTAAAACCCAGATTTTCAAATGTCAAGAGATTTTCTCCCGATGCAAGTAGAAACAGTTCATCGGAGGTTTACCTTGTATGTAAAAATCATATTCCCTGGAAAAACAGTGGTAAATCAATTTTATCGGAATTTAACAAACTGTATCTTTTAGAAAATGACGAAGAAGAAACTTTTGCTAAAGGATTTAGATTACACAAAGCAAAATGAATCCCTATATGCTCATATACTGGATGTTTGTCGGCATGTCTGAACAATATGGTAAATAGAGCAACTGTCTGCAATTCATCAGGTGTGCCTCTGGTCGAGCCTAAATCAACTTCATTCCCTTGTCCTTTGTGTGGGACTCACATTGGTAGAAGTCCTATTTGCAGAAACCAAGGAGTAACATATAAGTGTACAGATTGTGATTTTACTGGTCCTTGAGGTGAGAATGTGGGAGAAGTAGCAGTTCAGTATAAAGTAATGCCTGACCCTGACGTGGAAGTAGCCATTGATGATTTGGTTAGTTCATTAGAAAACATGGAAGATTCCGTAGGGAAAATACATAATGTAGAGAAAAAACCTTTAGCATTCGGGTTGATGTACGTGGAGTTACACGCAGTTGTTGAAGATGCGGAGGGTTTAGTTGATAAATTTGAAGAAGAAATTTCTAACATCCATGGCGTAGGAGAAATCGAAGTTCTGGGAATGGGTAGACTGTTATAATCTCAGTAATGATTAATCGGAGATCTCATTATCTCCCTTAGTAAAATGGATGCATAAGACCCAGGTGGGAGTTTAAATTTGAACTTAATCGATGCTCCATTGGGATTCCATCTGTCTCCTTCTTTAGGACCCTCATCCCAGATTTTAGATTGATTCTTTTCAACCTCATTTGGACATATTTCTACACTCAAGTCGTAGAAGTTACTTGTCAAGGGTCTCCTTGTTCCAGATGAAGATAACCTAGGTATTTTTTCAATATTCCAACTGTCTTTATCAAAATCATTTTGTCTGAGAATCTTATCTTCCAGTTTACCAATTTTTCCTTTCGCAATAATGTTCGAAAAACCAGGTAAAGGCCCAGTGACAGCAAGTCTTCCAAGTCTGCAGTTCCTTTTAATTCGTGTTAAAGTATCTTTTTCAACGATTACTAAGCTATTAGAATCTATGTTTCTCTTTTCCTTCAAATGTCCTACAATATCACCGATTTGTGGTACATTGATAGGTATTTTTGCTTCAATTCTTGATGCTAAAACTTTGTTAAAAATTTTTGACTGAGCTGCATGAATAAACATTAATTGTAGATTATTTGGTAGAGTTTTGAATGCTGAAATATAATTTAAATCTTTATTAAGTTGGAGTAGTATATTCTTCTCAAAATTTAATCTTTGTGGAATTAAATCTAGACATTTTTCAATATCATTGGTATCACTCCATGTCTTTCTGAATTCTTGTACCTCTACTGACTCAAATTTACTTTCAAGACCTAAGTAAGTATTTACCGCCTTTTCGAAGTCATTTTGAATAACACATTCACCAACTTCCGCTGTCACAGCCCTAAGACCACCGAATCTTTGGGGTCCTATCCAATTGGGAAAAACACCTTTGCCTAATTTTTCTTCCATTTCTGAAAAAATATTTTTTGCATTATGTAAGGCCTCTTCATCTGTCATTGGACTACCATCTTTTTTAGCGCATCCTCTAACAATAACAGTAAATTTGTTGGAAATATGTTCACCGAATTTTAATTTTTGGTGAGATTTTCCAATGCAAGAGATTTTTACATCATTAAGCTTAACATTTTCAATTTTTTTAAGTGGTGCATCGACTATCATGATTTGTCTTGTAACGGCTCTTTTATCCTTAGTCCCTGAAAACCAGATTCTGTTCCTCGAAATTCTAAGTTCTTTAGCTAATCTATTGATAAATCTGTTTGTCTCCCAGTTCTTTAATGTCACTTCAATTACTGAAAATCTCCCTTTTGGGTCCAATGAAAATTTTCCGAATTCTTCTTCAACTCTAAAGTCAGATATCTTAACTTTGATCATTCCGCCAATTCCTTCGTTTTTTACCACGAATGTTGATAACCCGACCCTATTTTCCATTTCAGAGGTTGTGGCTTGGGCCACTTAATCACTCCTTCAACTTAATTGAATCGAATTCTTTGGAAATTTCTTTGCATACATCTTGGATTAATTTTACTGGATTTTTTTTACCCTTAGTTCTAATATACAATTCAGGATCGTCTAATACTGGATGACCAGGAAAGAAATTAACATAGTCTACAGATTCATTGTTATCAAGTTTATTTCTAAACAGTTCTAATGATGTATGTGTTTCTCCTTCAAATCTTAATTTAAGCTCGTTTCCTTCTTTTTGCAGTACCTTTATTGGCATGGAAATCGAGTCTGCGAGCATAACCTCTTTATTGAACCTTTGGAGTATTTTGTCTACTCTACTGCTTATGAAATATAACTGCTGCGAATTACATGGGCGGCGGTAAATCTAAGGAAGGTAAACATAGATATTCTGAAAAGTTCAGTAAATTTTCCTTACCTATTTTTGCCAGTTCAATTATTTTTACTTTAATTTTGGGTTTACAATTATATCCCTTGCCTTCATTTAACACAGAAATTGCAGAGTTTGCACCCGAGGATTCAGCCAGTATCGCTGCCGAAGAATTCAGTATTGAAATGGGTAATCAATCCCGCCAAATGCTTGTGAATATTAAAATGGACGATAGTTCTAGCATACTTTCTATAGATTCATTGAAGGAACAACATTATGATTATTTGAGACTAATTAACTTAACTGGTGTTGAAAATATTAACATTGAAAAAATAATCGCATTGTCTGAAATAATTAACTTAGCGTTGATTGAGAATGACGTCGGCAATAATATCTCATCTGTGAATGACTGGAATGATTTACTCAACAGAACAATACCTGATGATTTAGGGATTTCAGATATTGCGTCTAATGAACAGATACTTGGTTATGGATCTTTTATTCGTTCAGCGATCATAAGTAATGATTTAGATATATCTGGTCTAGAATATTGGATTGAAGATAGAAATACATCTTCCGATCCTACTCCTTCAGCATCATCAACATTATGGATACTTGATATTGACTCCTCTTTAAGTCCTGAAAAATCAAAAATTACCCAGGTTGAAATAAGAAAAATATTAGATGAAATATCTCTTGATTCAAATCTTACATACTCTTCAATCTCTATGGATATTATTAGTCATGATGTAGATGAATCTACTATGAAGAGTGTAGTCTTACTTATTTTACTTGCGTTAACTGTAGTTGTAATAATTCTTTCATTAGCATTTAGGACTATTACGGGTGTTTTATTCCCATTAACTGGTTTATTGATGGCATTAACATGGACTTATGGATTACTTAGTGCATTTAATGTTCAATTTACTGCTCTAGATGTAGCAGTTGCCCCTCTTGTATTAGGTTTGGGTATTGACTATTCAATTCATTTACAAAGACGATATGAAATTAATCGTAATTCAGGCCAAGAAACCGTCGATGCTTGGCTTAATTCCATCGAAAATCTAGCTTTACCGCTATCTTTGGCAGTTATTACCACTGTTGCAGCCTTCATGTCTAATTTGTTCTCTCCTTTACCACCTTTGAAATCTTTTGGTATTTCATTAGCTTTGGGGGTAATTAATGCATTTTTTTGTTCAACAGTAATTGTTGGAACTCTACATGTATTGGGAGAGCGTTTTTCGGGAGGTAAACTCTCTTTAGCTTCTACAGGTTCTTTAGGAGATAAATTTAGTGACTCTATGAAGTTTCAGAGTGAGCAGAAAGCAATAATCATGATTATCACTGGATTATTGACAGTTAGCTCTGTTTTTGGTGCAATGGTAATAAAAACGGAGTTTGATTTAACAGACTTCTTGGATGAAGATATGCCCGTGATGGAATTGAGAACTGAAATGCAAAATACATTTGAATATTCCAGCATTCAATTGGTTTACATATTAATAGAACCAGCAGGAGAATTATATTCTATAGAAAGTGGCGATACTTTATTGAATTCTATGCAATATTTGGATGACGTATTACATTTAACTAAGGGCATTGTAAAGCCATCAGGGAATTCTGATAGAACTCAATACAACGGTGTCTACGGAATTTTAAGAGATGCCATAGAACTAGATCCATCATGGGGTGAATCCCACAATCTCAAACTTTACGCTGACAAACTAGGAAAATTAGATTCTTCTAAAAAATTGAATATTGGTTTTGCTTTAATGGACTTGCTGGAAAATGAATCAGTTGGAGATCCGCTAACTGGGGATACTTGGTCAGAGAGGGTTGCAAATTCAGTAATATTAGACAATGATGGAAGAATCATAAAGCTAAGAATAAGTATTTACGTTAATTCAGGTACTAATTTAGAAAATTCTGAAATTGTAAAAGATCTGACCGAATCGGTGGATGAGCTTTCATCTCAATTAGGTGGATTGGGAGCTGAAGTGCATTTAACTGGAGACATGGTGAAAATTGATGCTGTATTAACGGGAATGACAAACTCACAAATACAATCCACCTCGATAAGTTTAGTAGTATCATTCTTAGTTCTAATGCTTCTGACACGTAGATTTACACCTGCTCTTGTAGTTATTGCACCTGTAGGAGTGGCTGCTTTTTGGGTTGTTGGATCTATGGCTGCACTTGGTTTACAATGGAATGTTCTCACTGTTATGGTTACAGCGCTAACAATCGGAATAGGTATTGATTACTCGATTCATGTATGGCGAAGGTACGAAGAAGAATTAAAGGTCACTCAAGGTGACAAATGGGAGTCTGTAAAGAGAATGCACTCTTCAACAGGTCTTGCACTTTTAATGTCTGCTGGGACAACAATATGTGGATTTGCTGTTTTGACACTTTCTCCAATGCCAGTGGTAAGAGAATTCGGTTTAATTACCTCTTTAACAGTATTCTTTTCGGTAATATTATCTTTAGTTGTTCTTCCAGTTCTTCTCGTTGAATCTACTGAAAATGGCGAATAGTACTTGCTAACTTTCGATTAGTTCATCGATATCCATACCTTGCTCTTTTGCAACCAATAATAAGCATAGATGGATTGTTACTTGACCTAAACTCCTTTTTTTCCTTAAACATCTTCTATAAATTTCTTCTTTTTTGATTCCAGTATTCGCAGATATATATCTCAAAAGTCTTCTTTCCATACTCGAAAAATTATTTTTGATTTGATTTAAATTATTTTTAACTACAACATTATTATCGGGTTTTGATATTGATTCAACATCTTTTTTATTATTTTTAATATTTTCAAATAGAGTTTTTTGTAGAATCCAACCAGTTTTAATTTTATTGAAATCAAGTTTGATATTTGGTTTAATTTGATTCTCAAACTCTATTAGCCACCCATTTTTGATTAGTTTATCTATTAATTTCTCTGATTCAGAAAAATTTAACCATTGCATGTCAATACTCCAAAACCTAGAAATGAATGATTTTTTAAGCGATTTACTTCCTGAATTATACCAAGTAATATTAATTAATTGTATAATTTCATTTTCCATCTTTACACCCTAGAAATTAGATTTGCATATTCCTTTAATAGTTAGATCTTTGATGTGTAGAGATTCACTAGATGTTGAGGGTGCAACATACCAATCATATTTTTTAATGATTTTTTTATCTAATTTTTCGAAAAGTTCTTGTAAATCTCCTGGATTTTTTCCAATAATTAAAATAGGCCTTTGGATTTCGTCTTTTAGCAAATTCAACCTCTCTTCAATGTGTTCTATAGAATCATTGAGTGTAAATTTAGTTATTGCATTTTTGCAAAGTGCGTGTGAAATTTTAAGTTCAGATAATTCCAAATTACCATCGATTGTAACATAGTTGAATCCTAGCATGATTGAATCTAGCAGAGATCCGTAATCAGCATTTTCAGGATCCCAAATTGAATTAGGGTGTAATCTAGCCAATCTTTTGATTCTTCTCATATTAAATCCATCTCTCTCATGAATTAGCATTTTGATGTTTTTTAGCTTTGGTGATTCTGGTTTAAGTTCTCCTGGTAAAAATTTACCTTTGTGAAAAATAAACCTTTGAATCTTCTCCATTTACTCCCCTATTTTAACCTGTAATAGCGAGGGTTATTGAAGATGATTCCTTGCGGGTATTGATTTCAAACATGTCCAAGTATGTAGCGAGACATCCTAAAACAGGAAAACCTCTTTTTTCAGAGCGTGAAATAGAGGTTGAAACTAATCTAAGGCCTCCAGTTTCCAAATGGGATGGTTTCGAATTAAGTATTTTTGAATTGAAAGAATTGTATGAAAATATTATTCCATTAGCTAAAGGAGAAATTGCAGAATATGAACTTAATCATGTAGACATAGTCGGTAAAAAAATCAAATTAAATCGAACAGATGGAATTAAAGCATTACCAAGGTTAAATTCAAGCTTCAATAATGAATTGTATGATGTGTTGTTAATGTCTCTGTATGATGTTAATCCAGAAAATAGAATTGCTGCATTACAAATTTTGCATATATGCGCTTGTAGAAAGCCAGATGGATTGTGGGATATTCTCGCAGAATTGTTAGATGATGATGTGGAAGAGGTTCGAAAAACCGCAATAAAGTCTTTAATAGCTTCAGTACCAATATTCCCCTCAGGATGTGAGGTATTACTATACATTGAACTGAGGCATGAAGAAAAATATCGTAGAGATGGTGCTTGGAAAGCTCTTAGTGAGTTGTTGAAAAAATGGCCAGATGCTGCCATGGAACACCTAGATGTTCTTTCAAGAGATGATGACGTTGATCTGAGAAGACGATCTGCGAACATGTTTTCTAAAGCCGCTAATAGAAAATCAGCCATAGCTTGGGATTTAGTAAGTTGGGGTCTTCAAGATGAAGATGATAAGGTCAGAGACAATGCATCTAAAGCAATCAGAACGGTAACTCATCACGAACCACGTCAAGCACTGATATTCGCAGAAATGGCTCTTTTTGATACATATAAACCAGTTCGTAAAAGAGCAGTTTTAGCGTTAGAAAAGCTTGGAGCCGGTAGCAGAGTAAATTCCTTAATAATTAGAGGTTGCAGACATAAAGATTATGAAATCAGAAAAAATTGTATCAAAATGCTGCCCAGATTGATGAGTGAGGATGAACTGAGAGATTTATCATTCGAGTTATTGAATAATGAAAAGAATAAGGCTTTGAAAGATATACTGACAGAATACAGTAGAGACGAACAACTTGAAGGAACGGAAATTGAAAAAAATAAATTTCTTGCTCCTGCAGAACCAATTGACCCGCTAGAAAAAGAGATAAATCAAGAAAAGATTAAAAAAAATGAAAATAAAAAGGTTTGAACAATTTGTTAATCTGTGCGTCATTGTTAATATGGAGATATTAGTCGCCGAGACGTAAGTGTACTAGGAGATGAGACAAGTTGAATTCAAACGTTGATAGATTTGAGGCAATGTGGGAAGGAAAAACCCCTAATGGAATTAATAGAACTAAGGCACAGAAATTTCAGCAATATATTCTTGAGCATGTCAGGCAAACTGGTAGGCCAATGAATAAGGAAAATGCATTAAAGTACTGGACTGGAGAATTACAGCGTGAAATTAAAGAAAGTGAAATGCTTTGATTGAGTTGAGTTGATGCGTGATAAGATTACATTTGAAAATCTACACATTTCTGAGGAAATAGTCAGCAGCATAAAAAATATTGGTTGGAAAAACCCAACTGATATACAAATAGAATCCATTCCGCATATTTTGAGAGGTTCAGATTTACTCGCTCAAGCTAAAACTGGATCGGGAAAAACTGCGGCTTTTGGTATTCCCGCAATACAAAATACCGTCACGAGTGATGGTCTACAAACACTAATCCTTACACCTACGCGAGAATTAGCGTCTCAAGTATCAGAAGAATTGAATATTATTAAAGGTGAGAAAAAAATAAGTATAGCAGCATTTTATGGAGGTGTTAGTATTGATTCTCAGATAAAGGCCTTGGAAAAAGGTCTGGAAATTTTGGTAGGTACGCCAGGTAGAGTAATTGATTTATTGAGAAGAGGTAATTTAAAATTAGAGAACTTAAATTTACTGATTCTTGACGAAGCTGATAGAATGCTAGATATGGGCTTTTTCCCAGATGTAACTTGGATAATCAACAAATCAAACAATGATAAACAAACACTACTGTTTAGTGCAACTTTTCCACAAGAAATACTTAATTTGTCATCTGAAATTATGAATAATCCTGAACATGTCATCACTTCACAGTACGAACTTGAAATTCCAGACATTAGTCAAAAATATTCTAGGATTGGAAAAATTAACAAGAGTTGGGCGTTATCAAATATTTTGTCAGACTTTAATTATGAGGGTCAGATTCTGGTATTCTGCAATACTAAAAGAATCGTTCAAGTTTTAGAACAAAGATTTTCAAAAGTATTGGATAAGAGAATTTCAAGCTTGCAAGGTGATATGACACAAAATGCCAGGGAAAAAGTAATGAAAAAATTCAAGTCAGGAGATATTGACTTAGTTTTTTCAACTGATGTAGCTGCTCGAGGATTACATGTAGATGGTGTGAAGTTAGTCGTGAATTATGATTTACCAAACACTGTTGATAGTTACGTGCACAGAATAGGAAGAACTGGTAGAATGGGGCTTAAAGGGCGAGCTTGGTCTTTGGTATCATCAGACGAATTAGGAATGATTTCTTTACTAAAGAATGTTCATTCTTTAGAATTAACCGAAACTGAAATTCCTGATAATAACGGTGATAATCATCAATTATTTTCTAAGAAAAAAGATTGGAATGAACATTCTGATCTTTTCGGTATGATTTCATTGGGAATTAATGTTGGAACTCATGATGGATTAAACCATCAAAAATTATTCGATTGGATTAAAGGATTGATTAAAATATCTGATTTAGCAGTTGGAAGTATCACATTGAATGATGACAATTCAATAATCGAAATTCATAAATCAAAAGTAGATTATATCATTGGAGCAATGGAGAAGAATAAAGGTTTAGGCAAATTATTGAATGTTGAAATCGTTTAATTATTCTTCAGAATAAATTTTCTTTGTGATACTTGATTTGTTAACCATCAAAAACCATGCTAGCCAAATGAATGTAAGAATTATTAATGATCCCCATTCAAAAACAAAGTCATGAAATACTTTCCACGGAGCATCACAACCGAATTCACCAGGATTTTTTTCACAACCACTAACCGCAAGTGGATATATAAATAGCAATCTAATAATGTTAAGTAAGAAAATTAGAATTATGGTTATTGGTATAGTGACACTCTTAATTGTTCTACTCACATAGGGAGTAAGAATTATTAGAGTTGTCAGAAATAACATTTCGTGAACTCCTGCACATTCGTCTGACACATAGAAATCAATTGTATTATTCTGTAGGTCTGGAAAATTAGGATTGTATAATTCCACTTTTGTCATTAAACCAGTATCTCCATACATTAATAGAGTTGAGGTTTCATCACCATAAATTGTTTGATTTAAATTATTCCATATTCTGGCTACAATCTCTTGAATCCCTGCTAGGGTATCCTGAGATGATGTAAGTATCATGTAAATTATTTCAACTAGGAGTAAACCTGTTGGAATTAATAAATATTTTTTACCCATTTGGATTAATTCTTTAATCGAAATGTCTTCTTTAGGAATTTTCCCTTTTTTACTGTGATGATTTTTAGGAAGTTCCATATTGATGTGTATTAAGTTTTATAATATGAATGCATGGTTTAATTGAATTTGTAATCTACTGTTTAATCACTATTCCGATTATTTGAAAAGCACAATGAATCTGGGCAGTTTAGTGGAGAGATTCTTAATGGAAGAACTAAATCTAATTGGTTATGTTTGCCCTATTCCAGTTTACGAAACCAAGAAAAAAATTGAAGAAATGAGTCCTGGGGAAAAGTTGAAACTAATCTGTGATGACTCAGATGTTCAATATGATATTCCTAAACTTGCCGACAGAATGTCGTTAAAAATTACAGAAATTAGGGAAGAATCTGGAGTATGGCAGATTACTTTGAAGATTCCGAGGTGAAATTATGAACTACGGCGAAGATGAAGAACTTTCAGAAAAATATGAGATCCCCGCTGACGCTAAACTTCCATTACGAGAAGGTGATTTTAGAATTAGAGTGTTTCACGAAGAGAGTACAGGTTTTGATCACGTTGCACTTACGTTGGGAGAAATGAGAGGACCAGATCCTACATTAGTTAGAATACATTCAGAATGCCTTACTGGGGATGTTTTTGGAAGTTTACGTTGTGATTGCGGTCCTCAACTAGAAACAGCTCTGAGCAGTATCAAATCTAATGGATGGGGGTGTTTATTATATTTGAGACAAGAAGGTAGAGGTATTGGCTTACATTCTAAGATTCAAGCTTATAATTTACAGGATAAAGGTTTAGATACACTAGAAGCTAATTTAGAATTGGGTCTTCCAGCTGACGCTAGAGATTACAAAATAGCTGCTAAAATATTAAACGCAATTGGTGTAGAGAAAGTATGTCTTCTCACAAATAACCCTGAAAAGATAAATCAATTGAAGAAACATCAAATTGACGTTGTGCGAAGGATGCCTCTAATTGTTGGAGTTGGAACTCATAATTTAAAATATTTAGAAACTAAAATTGAAAAAATGGGTCATAAAATTGATGAAAACTCTCTAGTCGAAAATTTTGATGATGAGAATCAATAGAATGGGGCCGTGACCGGGAATTGAACCCGGGCCGGCGGGACCACAACCCACCGTGCTAACCTCTACACCATCACAGCCATCTTGTAAACAGCTCGAAGTACTTGGATTATTTGAATCAATCGTCAATCTTAACTAAATTACTACTAAAGACCATTTAATTCAAGTGTCTTAATTTACTGCGTACTCCATGTCGAGATTCAGTATTAACAAGAATATATTTCTATTTTTATCAGTTACAATACTTCTCTTCTCACCAATTGCATCTTCAAGAACTGTTTTTGCAGTCTATAACATTGATGTATTACCTCAGGGAGAGTTTAATAGTTCCGATGAATGGGAAATAGATTCACAATTTGGTTTCACAGATCTTGAATCAGAGAACACAAATTTGTTAGTAGGTGGTGGGAAAGTAACTATTGAACATGAAAGACAACAGAATCTAAGAAGTATGAATTTTTGGGCTAATGAGTCGAAAAGTGGTCATGAATCTGCTATTGGGTACCCGGATTCCGAGTTATCAATATCTTCTGGAGCAGATATTGATCTTTCTGGATTTGATTTTAGTTCAGTAAGTAATTATCCATTAGTAAGTAATTCATTACTTTTGTCATTTAGAATTTCAGATGGATTGAATGATGACAGAGTAGAAATAAGTATTTCATTCTCTGATTCTGCATATTTAATAAAATCGTATTCAAATACGTTCTCGGAAGGGGAGGTAAATTATCTAGTAAACCCATACCTTTTAATTAATATAGATGAATATGATGACTGGACATGGGATTCATTATCAGACTTATCTGTAAAATTAAACTACGAATCAGTAGGTGGTAGTGATGAGGCTCAGCTCGAAGTTGACGCAGTTGGAATAATGGCAACCTACCAAATGAGTGAAAGTGGTTTTGATTTTGTCAAAGCACAAACACAAATGACATTAAGTGATAACTATGAGTATGGGAATTTAAGTTTATACTTATCAGGTTCAATTTTTGGTGATTTTGGTAATTTAGATACGGATTTAAGTTGGTTGAAATTACAAATAGGTACAGATATAATCTATGAAATGAATATTGATGAGGACTTATCAGATTTTGAGATAAATATTAACTTAAACAGGGATTTGTTTTTGATGAGTCAAGAATTAATTTTTGCATTAGGTGTACAAATTTTTTGGGATTCTGATGGTTCTTATAAAAAAGGCAGTATGATAATTAATGAAGTCAATATTGAAGGAATTACGATTACTGAATGGGATGAGAGTCCACAATGTCTGGAAATTGAAGATTATGTAGGTGAAAAATCATTTACAGAAGATTCAGGAGAATATGCAATAATATCTTTGATAGATTATTGTTCTGATGATCGGACCGATGTTTCCAATCTAAATTTTTCAGTGGATGTAATAAATGAAAGTATTATCAATGTAGAAATTGAAGAAGGTTATCTTAAAATTTTTCAAATACCTCAATCATCGGGAATTACTGAAATAGTGCTAAATGTAACAGACGAGTCTGGTAACCAATTGAGAGATACTTTTTTGGTTGAAGTTAAAGAAGTTAATGACCCACCTATGATTTCGAACTTCCCTGATGAAGTATGGATTGAATTAAATGAACAATTAATTTTAGAGGGGGAAATTATGGACTATGAGTCAAATTTAGATGAGCTGGAAATATCTGTAGATAATTTGTTGGTAAAGATAAATAATAGTAAGTTAATTATTAATGCACGAGAATTAGGGACATTCGATGTAATTTTAACTGTGAGTGACGGTAGTCTCGAATCAACACATAAATTAACGGTCCACGTATTTTCTGAGCCAGATATTATTCCTGTATATCTTAATATTCTTGATTCAGAAGGAGAACAATTGATTCTCGACAACATACTTACTAAAACAGTAGACTCTAATGTTAGAGTAATTTCTGAGATTAAAAATTTAGGAAAGTTAGATGCAACATTTATTTCAATTAGATATTATTCCAACGAAGAATTGATTCACAATCATACAATTCCAGTGATATCATCTAACTCTTCAGTAATTGTAGAATTTGATTGGGATATAACTAAGATAATAAGTAATTATAGTGTCTTGGTTGTTGTAGATTATAATAATCTGATAGATGAATCAAATGAGTTAAACAATGAATTATTCCTAAACTTTAGTGTTGAATCTAACGAAAAAGGAAATTTAAATGCAAAAACTCAAAGTCTACTTGATAATTTTTCAATTATATATTCATTAATATTTTTAGGTTTTTTAATCTTATGTTTAATTCTTTTAATGGGGCCGAAGAAAATAAAGAAAATTTCATAAATTTTTTT
>CEUU01059026.1_pt1 | contig 22239 bp, 12 predicted proteins | sample 531321 | NCBI WGS metagenome assembly CEUU01 (sample SAMEA2622658, study PRJEB7988) | marine metagenome | isolation source: saline water (ENVO:00002010), including
ACGATGAGTTCGACGGACGCGCATCCAATGGAAATTTTCATGGAGACTATGTTGACCTCAAGAGCCGCCGCCCCCTGCCCGCGGATGACCCCAAGCGCATCTACTCCCTGACGGCGCGATCGGTTGATTTTCTTGGCAAACACGCCGGCAAAAGACCCTTCCTTTTGATGGTCTCCCACTACGCCGTCCACGTCCCTCATCAGGCTACTCCGGCGGTGATCGAGCGCTATCGAAAGCTTCCCCGCGGCAAATACCTCACCGACGCCGACTATCTACCTCCCAATCAGATTGCCAAAGCTCGGAAAACCTCCGCCTGGCGACTTCAGTACGCCGCCATGATCGATGAGGTGGACGCAGGCATGGGCAAGATGATGGAGGTCTTGGAAAAAAGCGGTGAGCTCGAGAACACCTACGTCATATATACCTCCGACAACGGCGGTGGGCTCGGGCCCAACGGGCCCTTGAGCTGGGGCAAGGCCCAGCTCTTCGAGGGCGGACTGCGCGTGCCCTGGGTGGTCGCCGGGCCAGGCGTTAAAGCCGGAGCCCAGTGCGACGTGCCGGTCGTTCAGTGGGACTTGCTCCCGACTTTGCACGACCTTTCGGGAAGCAAGGCTCCGCTTCCCAAAAACCTAGATGGAGGAAGCCTGCGCGACCTCCTGCTGAAGGGGAACGCGGGAAAGGTCATCCGACCCGTCGAGGGATTGATTTTTCACTATCCCTGTTATTTCGCTCCCCCTCTAAGCGTGATCCGGCTAGGCGACCACAAGCTCATGAGGCACCTCCTTACGGGTGAGAGGAGGCTCTACGACGTGGTCAAGGATCCGGCGGAAGAAACGAACCTCATTCGCTCCATGAGGTCCAGGGCCGACCAATTGGATTCCGTCATGAAGAAATACCTCGAGGATATCGGGGCTGAGGACGTAGGGGAGGTCTACCAGGCCCGCCTCGAGGAGCTCGACCTTTTCGAGGTTAGGGCGAAGGAGAACTTCCGCAAAAAGACAAGGGATCTCGATCCCAAGAAGGACGCCGCCGAAGTGGCCCGGCTCAAAGCCAAGCTGCAGGCGGACTTGGAACGGTTCGCCAGGAACCGCGTGGAGGTCGACCTCAACCGCAACTCAAGCCACTGGGCGGGCTCGCCCCCGAAAAGCAATTGAGGGGGACCGGGGCAATCCTAGTGGCCCTTTCCGCCTGCCTCCAAGGCCAGCAGGCAGGGAAAGACTTCTGCGCCCGCCTCGAGCAACCCGTGCAAGGCCGCAAACACGGTTTTCTGGCCGGCAACCTGAGCTATTACGTGGGAGGCTTCCATGCCAGCTGGAAGCCGTCGGAGGACGAGACCATCGGCTTGACCCATCCTTTCCGTCATGACCTCCGCAGCCGCGGCGTCGGTCTGCTTGAGAGCGAAATAGGGGGAACCGAGCATACCGGTGTGGGCAACGACTACGAAGGTTGGGAATTCTACAAGGACACCCGCGTGCTTTACGGAAGCGTATTGATCGATGGCAAACTGCATGCAAAGCCCGCACCCACCCGCATGTTCTGGAGACCCGACAAGATGATCTGCGAATATGAGATCGAAGGCATACTTATCCGGGAGGAGAAATTCATTGGGTCCAATGACGCAGCGGCTTCCATCATCACCTCATCGAAGCCCGTCATCCTGCGCTTCGAAGGACAGGGCTTTTTCGTTCGGCACAGCGTTTCCTCAACGGCCCGGGGCAAGTACGACTCCTCTGCAAATTCAATTCTCATCACCGAGGGCGGCACGGTCCGCTCGAGGCCCGATCCGGGAGGTCCCGTGAGGGTTGGCCCCATCGTCTATCAGGGAATGACGACCGTCCTGTCCTGTTCGCGCGACTTTTCCAAGACGGTCGCTTTCTCCCGTGGGGAAAAAGGGCAGCAGGAGTATTCGTTCGAGGTGCCTTGCGACGACAAGGGCGCGACCGTCTCCTGGGCCATGGACGACGACCCCGCAAAAGCTCTCCGGGCAGCCCGTGAAATCATCTCCGGCGATCGGCGCATGCTGGCGGCGAAAACCGCTCGGATGAACCATCAACTGCGCGAAGAGATTCCCCAGTTCCGGTGCAGTGAGCCGAAATTCGAAGAAATCTACTACTACCTCTGGGCCCTCTACCTGATGTACTACATCGAGGTCGGGAAGGGCTGGGAAAGGGAAAACCACACCCAAACCGCAGTCAACAACTTCCTCGGCATGCACCGCTACGACGCCTGTTTCCAGATCAAGGTCGGAGCCTGGACGAGAAACAAGCCTCTTTACGCCTACGGCAACGTCCTGACCTGGAAGCACCTCGTGGAAAACGACAGGTACCGCGAGACCCCCAACGGAGCCATCATGCTCTCCGACAACAAGGGCACCTCCTGGCACTCCGGAGCCTACGGTGGGGAATTGGTCGAGCACGTCCTGGGCGCCTGGCAAATCTTCCAGCACTCGGGAGACCTCGGTTTCCTTCGCAAGTGCTACGAAGGGTACTTCCGCAAGGTTTTCCGGAAGCAAATCGGTAGTTTCGCCATGAACCGGTTCGAGGTTGCCGAGACCCTGATTCGAATGGCCGACCTGCTGGGGCATGAAGAAGACCGGGCCCACTGGGACAAACTGGTGCGGCTCGACCCCGAGCACGTCCGCCTGACCTTCGACCAAAGGTGGGAGGCCAATGGCCACAGGGACTTTTTCATGGGCCCGAAGAACGGCATGCTGACGACCAATGCGTTTTGGTCCCTCCGCTCGAAATATTTTCCAAGGGAATATGCCGGCAGGATGATCAATGCCTGGGCCCTGAACCGGGAAGAGGGGTTCTACGGCAAGTTTTTTCCCCTCGCCATGGCAAGGAAGTCGATGAGGGATTTTGCTTCCCCGGTCGATCTGGTCTTTGGATACACGCCCGATACGGCCTATTTCACACTCGATGGAATGTTCCGTCAGGACTTCCCCGGGATCGCCTCGGAGCTCACCCTCAATCACCTTGCGAACTACAACTACCATGAGGATTGGGATATACCCATGGCCCCCGAAGCCTACCGCAGAGACGGCTCCCTCTTCGGAGACCAATACTCTAATTTCAATGCAGGCAAAATCCTCCTTTACCTGGAGGGACTGTTCGGGCTTTCTTATTCCATCCCGGATGAAGTTCTTCGCATACGAGATGCCCTGCCCAGGAGCTGGGAGTGGATGGAAGTGGAAATTCCGGTCGGAAAGGAACCCGGTTGGACCAAGATACGTGTTGAGCGCGCAAAAGGATCTCCGGGTGGAACGAACAAAAGAATCACGGTTGAGAATTGCCCTCTCAAGGTTAGGCTCGAGCCATGGCTGGAGGGGAAGAAGCCTTCCCGCAAGCCGAGGCTCGAGGGGGCCGCGTTCGAGACCGCCGATACCAAGCACGGCGACCGCATGGCTTACCAAGCGAGCGTCCGTTCAAGCAAGCTCTCCATCTCCATAGCCCTGCCATGATCATGAAACCGATTCACCTCCTTGTTATCTTTTTGCTTTTCCAGCCACTGGCTGGGAGAACCGGCAAGCCGAACGTCGTTTTCGTTCTCGCCGACGACCTGGGCTGGGCGGAACTCGCATGCTACGGCAATTCCTTCAACGAGACGCCCCATCTCGACAAGCTTGCCGAGCAGGGCCTGCGCTTCACCCATGCCTATGCGGCGGCCCCCGTTTGTTCTCCCTATCGGGCGGCCCTCCTGACGGGACAACACCCCGCCCGAGTCGGAATTCTCGACTACCTCCGGCCCAACTCATCCAACGCCTTGCCCGTCAGCCAAGTCACTCTGCCGAAGCTTCTCAAGCGGAACGGATACGCCACAGGAATGGTCGGCAAGTGGCACTTGACCGGCTACAGATACCAGGGCGCCCAGTTCGAGGTTCGCCCCACCGAACACGGTTTCGGCTGGAACCTCGGGAGCGAAATCAAGGGCGTAGGCAACGGAGCCAATTTCTGGCCCTACGTCTTTCGCACCCAACCCATCCGCTGGCTCGACTTTCCCTCAAACCGCATGGGCAGGGACGAGTACCTGACCGACCGGCTCAACCTCGAGGCGGTTGAGTTCGTCGAGCGAAACAAGGACAAGCCCTTCTTTCTATACCTCAGCCACTACGCGCCGCACACCATTCTCAACGGACGGCCCGAGCTCGTGGACAAGTATCGCAAAAAGCATCCACCGGCACGGAGCGAGCGCAAGAATTGCTACCTTTGCCAGGACGCCGGATTGAAGGTGGAGGGATGTACCCATTGGGCTCCAAGCCACAACCCCCACTTGGCCGCCATGCTTGAAAGCATCGATGACGGCATCGGCTTGCTGGCCGCTAAACTGGACGAATTGGGCTTGGCCGAGAACACCATCTTCATTTTCTCAAGCGACAACGGGGGGGAAACGAACGTTACCTCCAACGCTCCCCTGCGGGGCGGCAAAAGCCAGCTTTACGAAGGCGGAATACGGGTCCCCCTGATTCTGCGCTGGCCGGAAGGAAAAATCCCGGCAGGCAAGACCTGCAACCAGCCCGTGGTCAATCACGATTTCTACCCCACCTTTCTGGAAGCCGCCGGAATCAAGCCCGATCCGGCCCAGAAGCTGGACGGGGTTTCCACCCTCGCCACATGGCGCAACCCCAAATCTCCGCCCAAGCGAAAAGCCATCCACTGGCATTATCCGCTCGACAAACCCCACTTCCTGGGCGGCGTCTCGAGCGGGGCCATTCGGGAAGACAACTGGAAACTGATCGAGTACTTCGATCCGGCAAGGCCGGAGAAATTCGAACTCTTCAACCTCGCCGAAGATCCTTACGAGAAGAAGGACCTCGCCTCCTCGCAGCCCAAGCGAGTCGAGGAACTCCATGGCAAATTAATTTCCTGGCGGGAACGAACGGGGGCCCGCATTCCTTCCCGCCCTCTCCTCTCCTCCCCTCGCAACCTTCATTTCGGGGAGCATTTTTCCGAGGGCCAGGTAAGCGAAAAATGGTTTTTCCAAAAGGAATGGCAGGTGGAGGATGGCATCCTTCGGCGGAACGGCATTGAGGGTCAAAACAAGCGGCTCTTTTACAAGGATCCCAATTTCAAGGACGCTTTCATCCGCTTCGAGTTTCGTTTCGACGGAGCGGAGGACATCCGTCTGGTGACGGGGGCTTCCGGTCACTACAACACCGTTTTGCATATCCGGCGCGACCACTTCTTCATCCAGACCGCCCAAGACGACCGCGGGCCTTGGTTTTCCATGCGTCACGGCGAATGCGCCCACGAGTTCAAGCCGGGCAAATGGTACGTCATGACGATGGAATTCATCGGGGACGAGGTCGTCGCCCATCTCGATCACCAGCGCATAGCCTATGCCAAGCATCCCGTCATAGACCAGGAGCGCACCTACTTCGCCCTGCAGGTCGATCAAGCCGGGGCTGCCTTTGACAACATTCAGGTATTCGGTTCGGGTCGGCACCGCGATCGTGAGGACAACCTCGCCCTCGTGAAAAAGAACCAGGGAAGGTTCCCCGTGAAAAAACCCGTCCGAGAGGAACACGAGATCCGCAAGAGAAACTTGCATGCCCGTCTTCACATGGAGGATCCCGTCTACCGTAAACTGGTCGAACGGGTCGAGCGGCTCGATGCGGACAAAGTCGAGCGTTTCCCGGAAGCCTTCAGTTCCCATAAGACCTTCCAAAAAAAGATCCAGAGCCTGCGCAAGAAGCTTCACCAGGAGGATCCGGTCTACAAGGAAACCCTCTTTGCCACCTTCCGGGCCAACCGGGCCCTCGACCAGTTCCTGCTTGAGAAGGACCCTTCCATTGCCCGTCAACCGGATACCCGCAAGAAAGCGGCCCTTGAGCGAGCCCGTCAAAAACACCTCGCGGATCCCGCCTATGGCAAGCTCGCGAAAGTTGCCGAGGACGCGCAGGGCAAACTTGAGCGCGAGTACCCCCAGCTCTTCGTGAGCAACGAGGAGATCGGTAAAAAAAGAAACGAGGCCAGACGAGAGCTCAAGGACGATCCCGAATTCAAGAAGTTGGTTCAGTCCAGGGGCGACGCCTACCGGGCCCAGCAGGACTATCTCTACGAAAGGGACGAGCAGCTCGCCCGACTGAAGAGACAGCTCAACGAGGGCAAATAGGAGGCTCGGACGGATCCGGGACGTATTTGGCGCTTATTGAAAATTGCCAGCCCCGGAACAGCTGGTTAAAAATGGGTCCGAGATGGAAGTAATCGAAACAAACAAGCTCCGCATGGAGGAGCTGGCGGCGGGAAGACCCCGATTGGCCGGGCAAGTCGATGCCCTCGACTGGAGCGAGCTCGAGGCGGCCCTCGAGGAATGCATTTTCAAGAAGGAGGAAAGCGGGTTGCCGGAAACCTACGGGCCAGCCGAATATCTCACCATAGAGCCGGAAGATTCCGGGCAGGAAAAGCTCTACGCCCAGGCACTGGAACACGGGGAGAGCCTCGTTCGGGCCGGCAAGACCGCCGCCTTCACCGTTGCCGGAGGGCAGGGAACTCGTCTTGGATATGATGGCCCAAAGGGCACGCTCCCGGTAAGCCCGATCAAGGGGAAGCCCCTCTTTCAGCTCTTCGCCGAACAAATCCTGGGGGTTTCCGAGAAGCACGGGGTAGCCATTCCCTGGTACGTTATGTGCAGCCCGCTGAACCTTGAGGCCACAGTAGCCCATTTCGAGGAAAAGAAGTTTTACGGTCTCGGGATGGAGAACCTGAAGTTCTTCTCTCAAGGCGTAATGCCGGCCACCGATTTTGATGGCAACCTCCTGTTGGCGGAGAGCGACAGCCTGGCCCTGTCCCCCAACGGTCATGGCGGATCCCTCAAGGCATTGATTGATTCCGGTTCCGTTACCGAGATGGCCGAGAGAGGAGTTGAGCACGTCTCCTACTTTCAGGTCGACAACCCCTTGGTCAGCGTGATCAACCCCCTCTTCATCGGCCTGCATGACCTACAAAGCTCCGATATGTCCAGCCGCTCCCTTACCAAGACCGGCCCCTTTGAAAAATTGGGCAACTTCGTATCCATCGGGGACCGGGTGGCGATTATCGAGTATTCCGACCTGCCCGAGGAGAAAGCCCTCGAGAAGGATGGGAAAGGGCGGATCAAGTACCGGGCCGGCAGCCCCGCCATACACGTCCTCCGCCGTGACTTTATCGAGCAATTCGCGAGCGGTGAAATCAAGTTGCCCTACCATCGGGCGGAGAAGAAAGTCGCCCATTTGGACGAGAAGGGAGAAGCCATCACTCCCCAAGAGCCCAATGCGGTCAAATTCGAGACCTTCGTCTTCGACGCCCTCCCCTTAGCCCGAAACCCCCTCATCCTGGAAGCCGACAGGTTGGAGGAATTTTCCCCGGTTAAGAACAGGACGGGGGTCGATTCACTGGAAAGTTCGCAGGCCGACCAAGTCAAGCGGGCCAAGCGTTGGCTCCGAAACGCGGGGCATGCCGTCAAGGAAGACGCAATCGTGGAAATCTGCCCCCAGGCCTTTCCCAACGAACGCCACCTTGCTCAAGCCGATCTGGGAGAGTACGACCTCGATGCGGATTTGATTTACTTGGGCTAGGGAAAACTCGATAAAGAGGGGATGAAGTACCTATGCTCTTTCCTCACCTTGTTTGTCTTGTCCCCGCTTTTCGCTCAGAAGGTCGAGCCTACCTATAAGCAGGTATCCTACGGGCCGCACAAGGACATGATCCTTAATTTTTGGAAGATTGATTCCAAGAAACCCACTCCCCTCCTCGTCCATATCCATGGCGGAGGATGGCTGGGAGGAAAGAAACACGAAACCGTGGGAGCCAGCCAGCTCAAGCAAGGTTACAGCTATGCGTCCACCGACTATCGCCTGGCCGGCACCGAACTTCTGCCCGCTGCCGTTCATGACGCCGCCCGGGCCATCCAGTTTTTGCGGACCATGGCCAAGGAATGGAACTTCGATCCCAAGCGAATCGCGGTGACGGGAGGTTCGGCCGGGGGCGCGTCGAGCATGTGGCTCGCATACCATGACGACATGGCTGACCCCAAGAGCAAGGATCCCGTGCTTCGCCAATCATCACGGGTCTGCGGAGCGGTGGCCATGGGCGGGCAAACGACACTCGATCCGTTCTTGTTGGAGAAGAGGATCGGCTTGGCTTGCATCCGCCACCCCATGATCTGGAAAACCCTTGGCGCATCCAGCCACGAACAGCTCATGAAGGACTGGGACAAGTACAAAAAGCTCTCCCTTGAGTGCTCCCCCCTCACTCACGTCTCCAAGGACGACCCTCCCGTATGGATCCGGTACGGAAAGCCCGCCCCCGTCCCGGTCGTCAAGGGGGATGGCATCCACCACGCCGGATTCGGACGCCTCCTGAAGGAGAAGTGCGAAAAGGTCGGCATCCCATGCCACCTCTCCGTCGCTGAAAACGAACAACCGGAAATGAGCAGCGCCGAGTTCATCGAGCAAATCTTCTCCAAGGACTGAAAAAGGTCTGGAGGATAAATCCCATCGGTGCTATGCCTTTCAGCACCCATCTACCTAAACTCAGGATTCGCTCATGCCCATCTCAAGACTGACTATCCTCGTGCTTTTGCTCGCCTGTTCCAGCGCTTTCGGCAAATACTCTCTCCCGCCCATGGAAAAATCCGTCGAGGACAAATCCACGGGCCTGAACGTACCCCCGGGTTTCGAAGTGGATCTCGTCTACAAGGTAGACAAGAAAAAATACGGATCCTGGATTGCGATGGCCTTCGACGGCAAGGGTCGGTTGACGGTTTCCGACCAGGGAAAAGCCGGGACCTTCTCCATCGAGATACCCAAGCCGGGACAGGATTTCGACGAAAGCAAGATCAAGAAACTCAACGTCAAGTCCTCCCAGTGGGGCATGCTCTACGCCTTTGGCCACCTCTACATGATGGGCAACCGCACCTTTTCCCGGGCCAAGGTTCTGCCAAACGGGGAATTGGGCCCGACTGAATTCCTTTGCAAGATGGCGGGAGGCGGGGAACACGGCCCTCATTCCATTGTCGTTTCCCCCGACGGAAAGAGCCTGTTCGTAATCGCCGGCAACGCCACGAAACCTCCTGCATTCGAGTATTCTCGAATCCGCACCAATTGGAAAGACGACGTCCTCTTGAAAAATTATGCATACGGACACATGTCCCATGGCAAGGCTCCCGGTGGTTGGGTAATGAAAATAAGCCCGGACGGAAAGAAACGGGAAATGCACAACATGGGCTACCGCAACCCGGTTGACTTTGGCTTAAACCGGGATGGAGAACTCTTCGTATACGATGCCGACATGGAATGGGATATCGGGGCCCCTTGGTACCGTCCCACTCGTGTCAATCACGCTGTGTCAGGCGGTGAAAGCGGCTGGCGGGCGACTTCCAAGAAGTGGCGCAAATACTTCCCGGACACCGTCGGTTCGGTCGTGGACGTCGGTCCGGGTTGTCCGACTGGTGTGATCGCAGGAACCAAGGCAAAATTTCCCACCCATTATCGGGATGCCCTCTTTATTTGCGACTGGACTTTCGCAACGATGTTTTCCATCCACCTGAAGCCCAACGGCTCGTCCTATATTGGAGAAAAGCGCGAGTTCATCTCCAACACCAAGGGCTCGCTCGCCCTCACCGACGTCGACGTCGGTCCGGACGGCAACATGTACTTCTGCGTCGGTGGACGAGGGGGTCAGTCCTCTCTTTATCGGGTGTCCTACAAGGGCTCGGCTTCTACCGAATTGTCCAAACTCGATACCACCAGCGTACACGCCAAGGCCCGCAAAACTCGCCATATGCTTGAAGAATTTCACGGTCATCCCGACCCCAAGGCAATTGATACCGCCTGGCCCTATTTGAGCAGCAAAGACTATCACCTGCGCTATGCCGCTCGTATCGCCATCGAGTGGCAGGACCCCCAAAGCTGGGCCGAAAAGGCATACTCTGAGAAAAGCGATCTGGCTGCCGTCCACGCCCTGCTCGGCCTGGCCCGCTCGGATCTCAAGGGCAGCTTGAAACCAAGTATCAAGCGCCTTCTCGAGGTCGAGTTCGAAAACCTGGACAAGACAGGCAAACTCGCCCTTATCCGCACCTATGCAGTTGTGATGAGCCGAGGCGGCAAACCCGAAGACGATCAGATCAAGGCGATCGGAGATCAATTGGATCCACATTATCCGGCCAAAGACGACAATTTGAACGAGGAACTCTGTCGCGTGCTCTGCTACCTACAGCACCCCTCGGTTGTCAAGAAGACCGTCGCCCTCATGCAAACCACCAAGGCCAATGTGCCCGACTTCGACGCCGAGGTCATGAAGCGCAACAAAGGCTATGGCGGCAGAATCCTCAGCTCGATGGAATCAAACCCCAACATCCTCAACATTCATTTCCTCTTTTGCCTTAAGGACGTGCAGGATGGATGGACGATGGAGCATCGCAAGGCCTACCTCGGAGAACTGAAGACCCTCATGACCAAAAAGGGAGGAAACATGTTTGCCGGCTACATCCAGAAAATCCGCGAATCCGCAATCGCCTCCGTACCCGAAAAGGACAAGGTATACCTCCAATACCTGATGGGCGAAATCAAGAGCATCGACATTTCCAAACTGCCCAAGGCCAAAGGTCCAGGAGTTGCCTGGACGGTTGATTCCGCCGTGAAAATGCTCAACGAAGAACCGCTTGTCGGACGAAGCCTTGCCAATGGAAAAAAGATGTTCTCCGCAGGACTCTGCGTGGCTTGCCACCGCTTCGGAATGGAAGGGGGCGGAAGCGGCCCTGACTTGACCAACCTGGCCAAGCGAAGCGACTACAAATCGATCCTCGAATCCACCTTGCAGCCCAACCTCGTGGTTTCCGACCAGTTCGAACAACATGAGCTAAAGATGAAGGACGGCTCGGTGGTCATGGGGCGCATTGTCGTCGATGAAAAAGACTCCTATTCCTTGGTACAGTCCGGTCTCGAACCTTTAAAGCTCAAGAAGGTCAAGAAATCGGAAGTGGCCTCGAAAAAGGGATCCAAGATTTCGATGATGCCGGGCGGGTTGATCAACTCGATGAATGCCGAGGAATTGAAGGATCTCGTTGCCTACTTCGTTTCGGGAGGAGACCCCAGGCACAAGGTTTACCGCTCTGGCAAGAAATTGGAGGTTGAGCTGATCAGCGCCATGTACGGCGAGGACGGCAACCCCAAGAAGCAGATGGACGTTAGGAAAGTCATCCAGAGGCAACTGGACGCCTGGCAGTACGATTTTGCCATTACGAACAAATTGGTGGGCAGAGATCCTGCCGGAGGAATATTCAAGGTTTTACACCTCACCTACAAACACAAGGGGAAGACCTTCACCAAGAAAATCAAAGAAAACGGAATCGTCTCGTTCTACGAATAACCTGGAAGAGGGATCACCGCTTTTCGTCCAATTTTTCAAGCTCGACGGAATCCTCGATCGCATCCTGGAATTCCTCGTCAAAGGAGACCCGGGTTCCGGGTTCGATCTTTCCTCTCCTTTGATGGGGATGCGGACGAGCAATCATCTTTCCGCCAACCCATTCAAGTTTCGCAAGACTAGGGGGCTTGCCGTTCCAATTGCTCTTCCTGGCGCGCGGATCCTCCGTGCGGTTGGCCGGGGAAAAGAGGAGCTCGGTCGCTTCGTCCCAATCCTTCATCACGACCCCTGATGAGTTTCTGAATTGGGAGACAGGCAAGCGCAGTTTGTGCAGACCGGCCTTAGGCAAGTCGACCAAGGCCACGAAAGTGTCCTTTTGTCTTCCGGTGTATCCTTGCCACGCGTTCACGTTGATCCGCACGCCAAGCTGGTTTCCGTCTCCAAAAGTTTCGATTTCCACACCGAGCTCACCCTGCCTGGGCCCGATCCACGCTGGGTCGACAATCTTGCGGGTGGCATAAAGCCAATGATGGGAATTGCGCCGATTCAAAAGATACCAGTCCCGCCAACCTCTTGAGAAATCATCGATCAAGCGACTTGGTCTTTCAGTCGGTTTGATTTTGGATTTCCTTAAATCCTCGGGATAAGCCGCCCGGTACTCGGAACTGAGGGTCAGAAGCTTGGTCGCCTCGGTTCCCGGACGGGGCGGAAGCGCCCGGGGCATCCCGTAGGTAAGGTTGGCAAAGGCAAAGAGTGGTTCTGCGCTATCGAACACCGGGCATTCCCCTTCGTACGTCTCCCCGGACTTTCTAACCTCGGCGCTCCGCCAAAAACGAATGCGCGGATCCCTGGCATACCCGTAGTAGATCTCCACTTCCTTCACCGGCAAACCGCTTGATTGATCAACACGGACCCGAAAGAGCGGAATTCCGTTATCCGTATCCAGAACCAATTCCGCGGCTGAGACCTTTGGAAACCGAAAGTTTTTCTTGAGGTGGGCTTCCATCCACATGAAACGGGCGGCAGAGGTTTGATCGGTAAAGCGATGATTCAAATGAGGGGCCAACACGAGCATCCTTTGCGTATCGGGAGTCAACTTGGACATGCCCTTGACCACCCATTCCGTCGGGGAATTGAAATCATTGGTCGATCCGAGGAAAAGGATTGGGGCCTTGACGTGAGGCCAATGAGACTGGGCGGAAACACATTTGCGATAAAGGGCCGAACCGTCTTCCTTGGTCATCCTTCGGGCGCTCCCCGGCAAACCCCACAGGTCATCGTAGAGATATCCGCTCCCTCCTACGGAAGGAGAGGCTGCCTTGACCCGCGGGTCGATGCATGAAATCACGGTGGAACGCCCCCCCATCGAGTGCCCCTCCACACCAAGCCGGTCAGGGTCTACACCTTCGGTTTGCTCAAGCATCGTCAGGGCCCGCCGCACGCAAATCGAGATCAAGTTCCAACTGCTGTTCAAGGGGTGAGGTTCTTTGAAGAGGGTATTGGGGTCGGGCCTGACGGTGTTGTGATGATCCAGTTGATCCGCCTTGGTCACCCCCTGACGAATGAAGCCCGCCGCCAAACCATCCCAGTCCGTGTTGGGCGTATCCGCTTTTTCCAAAACTTTGCCCCCCCAATTGATGCTCACGCATGCATATCCCATCGTCATCCAATCCGCCACCCGCTTGCGGTTTGCCCGTTGCCCGCCTCCGTGAACGTGAACGATGCCCGGCTTGGACTCCTTGCCCTTGGGCAGACCCAAATAGGCGGCAATATAGGGGCTGGCGGATTTGTTGCTCCCTTGAAGCTTGCCCAAAGAATAAAGCACGAGCCTTACCTCGCCCTGCTCCGTCTTCCAGGCTTCGACAACCCGAACTCTTAGTAGTTCCTTGCGGGCATCGTACCCTTTCCAAAATTCGCCTATATTTTGGTCGGAACCCTTTCCGTCGAAAGATGGTATCCCCGACTCACCGAAGGTTGAGAGAGTGGACAAGTAAATCAGCCCTAGCTTGAAAAGGAAACCGGTTTTGGGTTTGGGACTCACGCATCCAACCTAAACCATCTCAGGCAAAGGTTCAGCTCAAAAGCATTCGTTTGATTGGTTTCTTAGCCGACAAGCGGGACGGCTACCATCTGCGGGTGAAACCAAAGAACAAACCGACGTCTTCCGCCGCATCGTTCAAGCCGACTTGGATTCCAGCGTCCAGAGAGAGAGTCTCGTCCACCGCATAAATGAAGCCGGCCGAGGCGATGGCCTTGTAGGACGGGTCGCCCTCGACCCCGACGTATTCGAAGAAGGAACCAAGGTTCTCCGACAGGTCAAAGCTGATTATTGCCGAATGTAGGAAATCCAGTTCATGGTCCTTGCCAACCTCATCGTAAACGACGCCGAATTGCACCATCAGTCCGAGACCCACTCCCGAGGAAAGCTGAGTGGCATAGGGAAGCGTCAAACCACCCTCCCACTGATCGTTGCTCAAGCGGGCGCCGGTAGGAATCTTTAGGAAAGGGAAAAGGGAAAAGGACGAACCCGCCCCTTCGTTGCCCCATAGGTTGCGGTGGACGCCCAATTGAACGTCACCGAAGCCCTCCACCGCCTTACCGATCTTTGGGTTCTCCCATGCGTAGGCATCGAGCCAGAGGCGAAGGTCGACGGACTCGGATACGCCGTAAGTAAGCTCCGTCGCCATAAGTACGTGGGCATGGCTTCCATCGTCTCTTCTCCAGTCAATCAGACTGGACTCAAGCTCGAAGTTGCCCTCGCCCACCGTCAATGGACTTTCCGTGGTTACGGTACCGTGGGAATTTGCAAACGAGAACGAAAGAAGGAACACTAGAGCAAATCGTCGAATCATAGTTTAGAATTTATCTGGATGCCAAAATCTTGGGATTGTATCAATTCAATTTACTCCCGCCGATGCCCGTTTGGTCATGAATTGGAGCAAGACCGAAGACTTGAAAAAATCGTCGTCGACCTTGTGTCCCTTTCCGGCCATGACCTTGATCTTAGCCTCTCCACCCAATTTCCGGTAACGCTCGGTCACGACCGCACTGTTCTCTTCGAACGGAACGACCCGATCGGAATCACCATGCACGATGCAGATGGGCACCTTGGCTTTGGCCAAGCCGGCGAGGTGATTGATCGGGTTGTGCTGCTCGACGACCTTGGAAAAGGCATCCCGATCCATCCCAAAATCCGCCAGAGTCGGCCCGAGGTTTCGCTTCATAGGCCAGCTCCGCAGGTTCAGAACCGGGTAGATACCGGCAAAGCCCCCTACCCTGTCCGGATTTTTCACCGCCCAGCTTAGCATCATCAAGCCCCCCCGGCTCTGCCCGAGAAGAACCGGTTTTTTCGAATACCCTCGCCCGACCATTTCATGATAAAACTTCGTGAATACTTCCACGCTCCTGGGAGAACCGCGCACCTCCCCTTGGTCGCAACCGGCCAGGCTGATCCCCTTGGCGAGCAGACGTTCCATATACCAGGTATGTGATCGATCCGGATGAGCGGGCAAAGTAGGGGCGTACCAGACCCAGGGCTTTTGATCCCACGACGCGTTGGCCTCCAACACAAAGCATTTTGAATCCCCAAGGTCGAACTCCAAGGGCTTGCAGGCCAATCGGTGAGCACGGACGAGGTGGATGCAGGTAAACATGCATACTAAAACAATGATTCTTTTGAACATGGGTAAAACTGGTTCAGAGGGAGCTTCTAATCAAGCTGGGGCGGTCGGTTGTGATGGAATGAATCCCAAGAGCTTTCAACTTCTTGGCGGTGGCGCCGTCGTTGACCGTCCAGGCATGCCATTCGTATCCCGCGTTCATGATCTTGCGGGCGGCCGCTCTCGGAATGCCATGATGTGAATCAAGCCCGTCCGCCTTGGTCTCTTTGAGTGTCGCCAGAACGGTCTCGAGCGAGGGTTCCCAGAGGCCTTCCTCATTCTGCTTGAAGCTGCACAGCCAATAAGCCTTGTTCTTAGGCATGGCTTGCTTGAAGGCCTTGACGACCTCCTGCCCGAAGCAAATCAAAACGATTTGTTCGGCCATCAGCTTACTCTTCCCGATCTCCTTGACCAAGTGAGGAATGATTTCCTTGCCACACTTTACTTCCACGAAGATTTGCTTGCCCTCGGGGATGGTGGAAAAGACCTCCGCTATCGTTGGGATTCTCGTGCCCTTGAATTTTTCGTGTTTCCAGGAACCGACGTCCAGTTCCCGCAATTGGGCAAGGGTGGAATCCTTAACCACCAACTTGCGACCGGCCAATCGTCCGGTTTGCTTGTCGTGAATGCAAACGATTTGGTTGTCCTTGGTGAGGAGGAAGTCTCCCTCGATGGCATCGGCTCCCTTTTGCCAGGCAAGCTCGAAGGCCGGAAGGGTGTTTTCCGGGGCATCGTGCGAGGCCCCCCGGTGGGCCACGACGAGGGGAGCGGCATGGGAAAAGGAAAGGGTGGACATGATTAGGGACAGGTATGGAAAAGTTTTTTTCATCGTGAGCTAGAGCCTTCGAGAGAATACGAGGGGATCGCCATTCCGACCAATGGGAAGTTCAAGGCATAAGGGAAAGGTTTTCCATTGCAATGCGTATCGGACGCTTCAGGCCCGGCGAAACAGGCGCATTACTCCTTGCCGGAAGGTGACAGCATAACCATCCGATAGTGAACGCCTATCTCTTTGGGTGAAAGGACTCGGTCGTAAAGAGCGACTTCGTCTAGGCTCCCCTTGAGGTTTGCGAAATTGTCGTTACGGCCGCCGAGAAAGAACTGGGGATGGCTTTTCGGGTAGGAACGCGCGAACTTGCCATCAATGTCGGGCTTTGTGTTTCCGTTTAGGTAGACTCGGATGCGCTCGCCGTCACGTACCATCGCGACATGGTGCCAGCTCTTGGGCTCCACTTTGGCCGAACCGGTCAAAAGCCCTTTGCTTTGGTTTCCCTGATAGACCAGCAGGCGGCCGGTCGAGGCGTAGGTCCCTCCGATTCCAAGATGATCGCCCTCCGCTGCCTTCATCCCGTCGATGCCTCGCGAAAAGAGATAGGCGGTCACGGGACGACTCTCATTGGGCAGGCTGTTGCGGAACCAGAACTCGATGGTGTAGGTATCTCCGATCCCTTCAATCTCAGCCCGCATCCGTCCTCCTTCAAAAGAATCATTTTCGGAGGCATTGGGGCTGGCCCCTTTTTCAAACTTTCCATGCCGGGACTTGGGTGAGCTGTCCTTGGCCGATTCACGAAGGCGCCAGTAGGCGATGGGCTTGGATTGCATGACTGCCTCGGCGTAGGCATCGGTAGGGCCCCGCGTCATCGCAGTCCGTGGAGGCCGAGGTTTTGGCGGTGGAGTGATGCCGGAGAGAGTATGGAGGCGTTTGGCATCTTGGCCTGACAGGGAAGAATTGAACCAGGCGATCTCGTCGAGCCGGCCCTCAAAGGGAAGATCGCCTCCGAATCTCCAAAGGCCCGACGGCAGAGGCGAAAGTTTGGCCCGAATCTCGGGTTCCGGATCGCCATCTAAAAAAAGGTTCATTGCAGCGCCCTCCCATGAAAGCAAGACATGGCTCCATGACCTGAAGCCGAGCTCCGTGGTTCCCTTGAATTGCTTTTCGCCGTCCTTCAGGAGGAAGTGGCCGCGCGCTTCGCCATCCGCCTTGCCCCCGATGCGCAGCGAAAAGGAATCAGCCAGGGCAACGAGTTCTCCGGTATCATCCCGGGCCGAACTGCTCATGCCGTTCCAGAACCAGAAGGAGAGGCTCACGGCATTGGGGATGGCGGCGGAGACCGTCCCGCCAGCCAACTGAAGCGAAGCATTTCTCGCATCTGCTGAAAAGGAGGGGTTCTTCGGGCCAGGCAGGTGGTAGGCCACAATGCCTTCGATTTTGCCCGGCCGGCCATGGCCTGAAACGTCCGCCAATCGGTTGCCCTCAAACTCCTCACACCTCCAGTAGGCCAGGGGCTTTTCGGCCAAGATGGCCCTGGCATAGGAGCCATGGGAGACAGCGGGGGCACGGCGGGGCTTGCCCGCCAGAAACTCCAGGGAGCTCAACAAAGTCTCGACGATCTTTGGTTCGGCCTCGACCTCCAGCCCCGCGGTGCGGGCGGGCCAAGTGGTGTAGCCTCCAAGGGCATGTTGAGCGGGGGGCGGGATATATCCGGCCGCCCCATTGGCCAACTCGACGTTGAAGGTGGCGGGAAACGGACTGCGGGCCTTCAGCTTCAAACCCGTAATCGAGTAGACTTCGTTGGGGAGAGTGGTGATCCCAAGGTCTCCAATACGCAAGGTCTGAAGCACTAGCTTTTCGGTCGGGTTCTCGTGAAGGTAGCGAGCCTGTTCGGCATAGACCTCGGGTCTCGTTTTCGGGCGTCGCCCATTCATTTTGTCGAGTAACCGTTCGGCCCAGACGAGGCGCTGCTCATCAGGTAGCCGGCGGGACAAGGTTATGATCCTTTGGTCCATGGCCATGGTGGGCTCATCCTGATAGCGAATATTCTTCATCGCCTGAACCACAAGCTCGACAAGTCCATCCGCATAGCGGGAGACGTTGGAACCCTTATTGGGCTTGCCGTAATTCATCCAGTGCAGGTCGCCACTTGTTCCCTGCGACATTGCGCAGACCGGAATGCGTCCTTCGGATTCCAGGCGCTTGGACAAGCGGTCGGCGAAGAGCCCGAAGTAATCCGCGGGACCACCGCCACCATGGTAATGCATCGAGAAATTGGTCAACACCCCGAGCGGCTTGCCTTTCGAGGTCTGAATGGAAATCACCGAGAGTTCATCATCCACCGGAGCGGAAGGCCCGACGTAATTACGGTTCAGGTAGCCCGGGTGCATCATAGCCCGGACGGTCCGGTTACCAAAGGGGTCGAACTGCATGCGGTCCGGCCTGGTGATCCAGCGGCGGCAATGGGTGAATCCGGGTGCCCGGACTTGGCTCCATCCGATGCGGGCGGGTTCCAGCTTGGCATGAGCCTGCCGGATGCCCTCGGCAATCTTGGGGGGCAGGAATTTGGTATAAGCGGGGTCGGCCATGGTGCCGAGGCAGTAATTCATGACACTCGGGGCACTGTGGGTGTGAGTCGCGGCGATGAGGATCCGGTCGGTCGGTATGCCCGTTTGTTTCGAGGCCAACTTCTTCGCTTCGTCGCAGACGGTCCGGGGGATCATGCAACTGTCGACGATGGCAATCGCGATGCTCGCCTTGCCTCGCTGGAGGACGAAGCAGCGGGCCTTGAGATCCCCGGGATTCATCTTCCCGCGCCTGCGCTCGGTGAACCCTCCGCTGACCAGGTACGAATCAAAGGAACCGGTCACGTCCTGCACATAGGCTCCGGCGCGCAAGGGTTGCCCATGAATTTGAGCAATGGCAAACCAACCGGGAAGGAAGGCGAGGAGTGCGAGTACCCGGACGTACTTAACGCTCATCAAAGTTCGCAGGGAACGCGGAGGTCGGGTTGCTAACGCTTGTCTTCGCGAAAACGGAATGGCTTGCCCCCTGCGATCGCGTCGCTCGTAAAGGTGGGGCACCAATAACGCTCCACGTGACCGATCACCAGATCGGTTCCCGTAAAATGATCAACTCCGGGAGGCCGTTGCGGATTGTACATCGTGTCCGTCATGTCACGCACAAGAGCGACGTTTTTTCCGACTTTTACCATTTGCCTGATACCAAAAGGTCTGCCCAAAACGCACATGTTAAGATGAACCCCGCAAGGAATCACGTTGTCGATTTTCTTCATCGCAAGGAGGTTGTAGGTCTCCTGCCCATTGTCGGTAATGGCATCTCCCTTTTCAATTCCGATACGTTTGATTTGTCTCGTCCAGGCTTCGCGAATGGCGCACTTCGGTTCAGGGCAACTGCACCCCATGTCCGAATCGTCAATCGGCAACACGCCCTCCAACGCCGGGTCCGGCGAACACCATTTGGTCCCCCATCTCTCTTTTACGCTCAGTGGAACAGGGGACTTTGCGAATGGAGCGCGCCGAGCGTATTTGCGTTGCGGCGCACTTTGGTAAAAATCCACCACACTGCTCGGAGCGTGAATGATCAAAATCCCCATGGAGCGCGCCTGCCGTACGACCTCGTTCATCGGACCAGCCAACTCGACCACCCTGCGGACCGCGGACTTGCACCAGTGATCATCCCACATGTCGCATATGATCAGGGCGGTTTGAGACGCCTTCCATTCAACCTTTTTCGCGACAGCCTGATCGGCGTCCGGACCAGTCCTTGAACGCAAGGCAAGTGAAAGCTTTGCTTGGGGGAAAAGCGACGTTGGAATCATGGCGAGCAGGGTGAGGAGGAACGTTTTCACAATCAAGTGGACAATAAATCCCGCCCCGCTTGCAACCTCTATTTGGAATAGATCGGGTTTAGCAGGCCCTGCCTCCGAAACAAAAAGCGAATCCGCCGTCCCTGTGCTACAAAACGGGTTGGTTCCCGTTTTTCGTGTTAGACATGCTATTTTTCACGTGCTTCAGTATAGACTCTTGGCGAAGAACGCCGCATTACAACGCCCGAGCCGCACATTCTCATGAGACCCGCATTGACACGAAGAAGCTTCCTTCGCGCAGGAGGAGTGGCGATTGCCCTTCCGGTGATGGAATCCCTATCTCCGGTCGCCCGGGCGGTCGATGGGAAAAAGGCCGTCAAGAGAATGGTATGCCTGTCGAACAACTATGGGGTCTACCAGAAGGCGTTCTTCCCCACAACCGGTGGAAGCGATTACGAGATGTCGCCAACGCTTCAACCGTTAAGCAAGCACCGCAAGGATTTCAGTGTCTTCTCGAACCTCGATCACGGCCTTACCGGAGGACACGCTTGCGTACCGACTTTTCTAAATGGAATCCGTCCGGACATGTCCTCGAGTTTCCCCGAAGGGAACATAAGCATGGATCAGAAGGCGGCCGAATTCGTCGGCGCGGCCACCCGCTATCCTTCGATGACTCTGAAAGTGAAGGAAAGCAACCAAACCAGTTTCACCCGCACGGGCGTGCAGGTGCCTTCGATCGACGTCACGGCCATGTATCGCAAGCTGTTCCTTGAGGACACCCCCGAGGCGATGAAACAGGAACGGCTGCGTCTGAAGCGGCATGGCAGCATTCTGGACTCGGTCCTCGACAAGGCAAAGGCGGTGAACCGTGAATTGGGCAAGCAAGACCAACAGAAGTTCGCCGAGTATCTGGATTCCGTTCGTAGCTTGGAAAAGAAAATCGATTTGCAAGAGCCTTGGCTCGACCGGCCGAAGCCGAAGACCAAGATGGAAGAACCGCGCCCCCAGCCGCAGACCGCGGATGAAATGAAGATCATGATGGAGTTAATGGCTCTGGCGATCGAGACCGATTCCACCCGCATCATGACTCTCTCCAGTGGGTTTTCCAACGGCGACTTCGGCCTGCAGGGGGGCTATCATGGCTTCTCCCATCACGGAGAGCGACCGGACCATACCGACGCATTAAAGAAGATCGAGCGCAACCAAATCGCGCAAATGGCTTACCTCATCGATCTGTTGAAGGAGAAGGAAGACCCGATGAACGGAGGAACGTTGTTCGACCACACCATGATCCTGTTTGGTTGCGGCATGGCGACCGGAACCCATTCGTGCAAGAACATGCCCCTCGTCCTCGCCGGCGGCGGATTCAAATTGGGCGAGCACGTCGTTTTGCCTGAGGGGAAATTCGAGCGGGTGAAGGCCTGTAACTTGTTGTTGTCCATGCTGCAGAACTTTGGTCTGGAGGTGGACCGTTTCGGGACGAGCACGGGCACTTTAACCGGCCTGGAGTCAAAGTCGGTCTAGTTTCGAGGACGGAACACCGTAGGGACAAGGGAATTGTGAAAATACAACTCCTCTTGATCTCAATTATTTGTGGCTTCAAGTCGTTGTGGGGGGCCGACTCGGCCCTCGAAGCGCACAAGCCCTTTCTCAAGGCGCATTGCTTCGAGTGCCACGGTCCCGACAAACAAAAGGGCGAGTTGCGTTTCGACACGCTTGGGAATGATCTTACCGATCTGCATACGCTCGAAGCGTGGCAGGGAATTCTCGATCAACTGAACCTCGGCGAAATGCCGCCGAAGAAGCAGCCGAAGCCGCCTTTCGAGGAAACCGCCAGGTTAATTAACGGACTGACGCCCGCTTTGCAGCGTGCCTACGCCCAGCGCGAGAGCACCGGGGGTCAGGCAGTCATCCGGCGGCTCAACAAATTCGAACTGCGCAACACGCTGCGCGACCTGTTTGGGATCAAACACCCGGATTTCGAACCCACCGTGGTATCCGGGCTTTACGACTTCAACGGCAACGGTATCACTGCCCAGAAGACAATCGAGCCTACGCGCAGTTTTCAGGACGATGAAGAGGCGGAGGGTTTCGACAATATCGGCCAGCAACTGGTAATGTCCGACTTTCTTCTAAAGATGCTCATCGGCGCTGCGGAAGAGACCATCGACATGGCGACTTACAACGAGCCGCAAAAACCTTTTGAAGCGGAAACCTTCACCGCTCCTATTTGCACCAAGACCCTTGCCGGCGGAAGCCTTGGCAAATATCAGAGAGACAAAAACGAAACCTACGACGAAGTGTTTCAGCGTTGGGACCGCTACAACCGGATTGGTCCGGACAAGTACGTTGGCGGGATGCGCCGGCCTGCGAACTACAGGATCACCGTAGAGGTCTCCGCTCATAACCCGAAGCCGGATGCCTGGGGCAATTGGACGGTGCGCGAGGGAGGCCTTATCCACCAGGGCCGCCAAAGTTCCGAAGAGCCATTCGAGGTTGGTCTCTACTTGCAGCGCAATGAGCACAAGCGGGGACCGCGACACCATCGGATCAAACGGTGGACTTTGCCCGGCGATGGCAGGAAACGAACCTTCTCTTTCGAAACTTGGATCGACAATCCGTGGAGTAGCTGGA
>CEUU01254439.1_pt1 | contig 22201 bp, 15 predicted proteins | sample 531321 | NCBI WGS metagenome assembly CEUU01 (sample SAMEA2622658, study PRJEB7988) | marine metagenome | isolation source: saline water (ENVO:00002010), including
GAAGTCACAGCTCCCAATAGGTCTGCTGGAAGCATTGGTACGTCTGTAAGATACCCGATATCTGCTGAAATTATCAGGGTAGGTCCAGGGGAAGGTATTTCTGGAGCTAATGACGAGACAAGAGTTAAACCTACAGTCGAATTTAGATTAGATGATGAATCACCAGTAGCTGAACGTTTACAAATATACACCTCAGGACAATATGTTGACGCAGATGGATACACCTGGGACCAGTCTAAAGAAATCAGCTTACTCTTTACTGTTTCAGATAATCAATCTCTGGGTTCAGAAGTTGTCATGTATTATTGGATTCAAGATTTACACGACTTGTATGATCCATCAATAAACGGTAAAAATGGAGTTCCAGATTCTGTAGAATATGCCACTACAACTGTCTCATTATTCAATTCAGGCGTAGCAGGTGAAGAAACATTGAGTTTCTTACCTATTAATTTAGAAGTTAATTCAGAGAATAATAAGTTCAGTGTATACTTTGAATTTACAGACTTTGCAGGTAACCAGATAGCTAATGGGGGTGGGCCAGGATTTGAGTCAGATTATGCTACAATATACACCGCAATTAATCAACCAACAGAAATTATATCAGATTATATCTACATGAACACAGAAATGGAATACTTAATGGTAGGACAAAACCATAGTTTTTCAATGAGGATTGATGAGCCTAATGGAATAGGTACACTAGAATATGTTACAGTTTATCTTCTTGGTGAGACAGAGGAATCACTCGGGGTAATGAGCTATTTCCCAGTTTCAAATGAATTTAGCACTCCTCTGGACAGCCATCTAACTATTAATTCAGTTGAAGTCAAACCGGTAGATGATTCTCAATTTGATTTAACATTTTATTTCACTCTAAACTGGGATTTCCCAGAGATTGCTAAGGGTGGCTGGAATCTTCCATCCATTGTTTTAGAAGATACAGATCCTGTTACAAATCCTGGGACATATGATTTAGTGTTGACTAACATAGGTACTAATCGTTGGAGTTTAGATAACGAATTATTTGTAGAGATAAAAAATATAACTGATAAGACTCCCCCAAGTACTGCAGGTTCACCAGAGCTACTGTATGCAGCAGAAGGTGACGAAATTTCAGTAAAAGGTGTTGTTAAGTTTGCTAATGCTGACGAACCAATACAAGTTGTTCCAGATGATTTGCTTGTTAATTTAGATTTAAATTACGGTACTGAAGAAGTACATAGTGAGATGGTTGTTCCTGAAGGAGGGGAATTTGAAATTTCAATCATTTTACCTGGTCGTTCAATTAGCGATCCTAGATTACCGATTCAAATGAGCATAGAAGGTATCCCTAATTTGGGTTCAGACGTTACTAGTCAAAGATGGAATGAAGTACTCTTCCAACCAATGATTGTGGTGGACAGCAAAGCACCAATAATTTCATTTGGAGCTGTAACTTTTAATAATTTGAACTCGAATGATTTATCTTCTGTTTTAGTAACTGTGATTGTGAATGATGAAGGCGGGATTGCTGATGGACCAATAGAAGTCTATTGGGCTTTTACAGACGGTTTTGGAGGTTCAGAAATTATTGGGAGTAGAGACAGTGCTTTTGTCAAACAGGCATCAGGTAGTTTAGATTCAGGAACAACCTCATGGACATATCAGGAGACTATTGACATGAGACCTAATTCTGGAATTAGATTGAGTCTGGGCGATGGACTAAAAGTTTGGGTAGTAACGAAGGATTTAGCGGGTAATATTCCATTAGGAACGGGTACAGAATCTCAGCCGAGGTATGTAGAACTTGATGTTGAATCTTTTGTAATAGAAATTTCAGAAATAAATGTATTACCTGATGACCCGTATGTTGGTGAAACCTTAACAATTAGTTATTTGGCTAAGAATATAGGAACTGCGGAGGGAGAAGGTAATATATCTTTACAATTTAAGAATGATTTTGGTAATTGGACCACAGTCTCTTCTACAATTGTAGCTCTTTCAAATGGGCAATCCTTTCAGCCTGATCCATTCTTATATGAAATTGGAAGTAATGGAAATCTAGAATTAAGAATAATTGTAGATGGATTCGAAAGTGAGGCAGTTCCAATACTCGGTTCAGGTGGTTCAGTCATTAATGTTGAATCTGGTGAAAGAGATGAAGATAGTAATTTGATACTTTTATTAGGAGGAGGTGGAGCTGTCTTACTTGGAGTTATTGGGTTAATTATTGTATTAATTCTCAGAAACAAAGAAGATGAATTTTCTATTGAGGAGGACATTATTGAAAAGCAAGCACCTGAAGTTCCTACTAGCAATGCAAGACAAGATAATAACACAAATCAACAGCTTTCTCATCCTGACTTGAATGAAGCAATGGAAGCTTTTCCTTCATGGGGTGAAGAGGTATTACTACAATATCTCGAAGCTGGTTGGTCAGTCCAACAGATGAAAGATGAATTTTACGAATAAATCTACATGCTGAAACCACGTTTAGCCTGACCCGGAGGTGTTGGAGCTGAACCCGAATGAATACCATCAGCTTCTTCAGTTATTACAGTTAGCAATGTGTTAACTAACGTTTTTAGTTGTTTTAATTCATCTTCAAGTTCTTTCACTTTAGCAATTGTTTTGTTAGAGTTATCAATTTTATTTTCCATGTGCATCCCACCTTGAAATAATCCAAGTTACACCGCATTTAGAAAATACGCTCTTGAACATTTTGGATATTTTTATGATTAATTTATGATTTATATTGTTTCTATGTTGTTCCGTTATCCTTTGATTACAATTAAAGGGGTAAGTCGTGATACAGGATTAGCTAGACCTGCATCTTCAGTCATCCTGATTATCTCATCAACATCCTTATACGCATCAGGTGCTTCTTCAGAAAGGACATTTTCAGTTTTAGCATGTATTAATATTCCTTTATGATTAAGTTCCTTTAGTAAATCGCTAGAATTAATATTTTTTCTTGCCTGTGTTCTCGAAAGAGACCTTCCTGCCCCATGGCATGAGGAATCGAAGGCAACATTAGCTTTTTTAGGTCCTGATAGAACCCATGAGGCGGTACCCATATCTCCAGGAACTAGAACAGGTTGTCCAAATTGTGAAAATCTTTGGTCTAATTCTTTGTGCCCTACGGGAAGAGCTCTCGTAGCTCCCTTTCTATGCACACAACAATTACATGCCACACCTTCAATTACATGCTTTTCAAATTTAGCGATATTGTGAGATACATCATATAGTACATCTACTTCTGCATCTGAACCCAATTCTTTGTAAATTATGTCCCTAAATCGTTGAGTTAATGCGCTCCTATTGGCAAATGCAAAATTTCCTGCTGATTGCATGGCCTGTATATACTCTATTCCCGATTTAGAATGGATTGGTGCAGCTGCCAATTGACGATCTGGCAAAGTGATACCCCATTCTTTATGTATCCAATTTTTACCGTCTCTTTTGTATCCGGATTCTAATTTTTTAACATGATCAGAGCATACTTGATGTCCTAAACCTCTTGAACCAGTGTGAATCATTGCCACAATTTGATTTGGAAACAAACCATATCCTTCAGCAGTGTTCTTATCTACAATGGAATCTACTGTTTGTAACTCTAAAAAATGATTTCCTGAACCTAGTGTTCCTAGTTGGCGAATACCTCTTTCTATAGCCCTTTCTGAAATATTTGGCTCGTCAACTTCAAGAACCCCGTTACTCTCAATGGCTGATAAATCCTCAGAATGCCCCCAACCGAGTTCATAAGCAGCTTCAGCGCCACCAGTGATAATGTTAGATAATTTTGATGAATTTATTTCGTAACCTCCTTTTCCACTAGTTCCAGCTGGAATCTCTTTGGCAAGTCTCTTACCTAATGATTTTAGGTTACCGATATCATTGAGTTGTAAATTTGTAGTGACTAATCTAACCCCACAATTAATATCAAAACCAACACCACCTGGACTAATTACACCCCCATTGTCTACATCAGTTGCAGCTACTCCTCCTATTGGAAATCCATATCCAAAGTGCCAGTCTGCCATAGCCCATACATCACCCACTAGGCCTGGTAAACAAGCCATATTCCGTAATTGTTCAGGCCCTCTGTCATCTGAATGTAAATTCCAATGAGATTCATTGGAAATTAAATTGGCGTCAACTTTCATTAGCCCATGTTTTTTCATTTTCATGATACTATTGGATTTCCTTTCCATATAATCTCGCCATGTGTGGTCATCCATATTCGACGCTGTGATGTTTTATTCAAAGGTGTTGTGTTATGGATTCTACGCTGAATAATTAAATGTGATTAGGATTCAGCCAATCACATGGTAGGAGGAGATGTAGCCGCAGCTGCTGGTGGAGGTTTAATGAAATGGATGCTTGTATTATCTGGAGTGTTTTTAATTTCAATTACCGCTTATGGAATATACGGTCCTGAATCAGATAACACACCTAAGATACTTGATGTATGCGTAACACATTCAGACGAGATAAATCATTACCATCCATGGTTATTCATAGAAATAAATGGTCAATCGGTAAATTTAGCTGATAATATTGGTGTTACGGAAGATTGTATGTATCCAATTCATACTCACAGTTCTGATGGTAAACTGCATATTGAAATTCCTGATTCAAATCCAATGAAAATTAGAGTATCAGACTTTTTTGAAGTATGGGGAGCAGAATTTAATGAAAATCAGATATTAGATTATTCCACAGACGAAAATCATGAAATTATCATGACGGTTTTTCCATCTAAAGAAGAGTTCAATGCAGGAATTAATGGAACAGTCAGCACAGATTTTGAAAATCACGTGTTTAGTTCTGTCGATTTAAATGGTGATGGATATGCAGATGGAGATGATACAGTCGTACTAATTGAATACAAAGAGAAAGAGAATTAGGTGAAGAGATGTCCTTACCCCCTATCGAGATACCTTATCTTGTAAAGAAGGGATTTATACGAAAGAAGTGTGAAGAAACAGAACTCTGGTTTTGGACTTCTGATCCTACTAGAGTAACTTGTGGAGATACTAATCTTGATGAATATACATTCATTGGTAATCCATTAATATCGGGATTTGATGAAAAAGGAGTAGAATTAAAAAATAAAATGAGACAGCGTTTTCTACGTTTTTTCGAGATTAGAAACCATACTAAAATATCCCCGTATCCAATTATAGCAAGGTGGAGAGATGATATTCATTTAACCATAGCATCAATAGCAGATTTTCAACCACATGTTACTAGTGGTATGGTAGATCCACCGGCAAATCCTCTGACAATTTCTCAGCCATGTATAAGATTAACAGACGTAGATGCTGTCGGACATTCAGGCAGACATTTAACCACGTTTGAAATGATGGCGCACCATGTATTTAACAAACCTAAAGAGGGAATACAATATTACTGGGTGGATCGATGTGTCGAATTATCACATGAATTATTTACTCAGGAATTAGGAATTGACGAGTTGGAGATTACTTACGTAGAGAACCCTTGGTCTGGAGGAGGAAATGCCGGGCCTGCTGTTGAAGTAATTGTGGGAGGTTTAGAACTAGCAACATTGGTCTTCATGAATTTAGAGGAAGATGAAAATGGAGAATTTATGATTAAAGGGGTAAAATACTCGGAGATGGACTTACAGATTGTTGATACAGGATATGGTTTGGAAAGATTTTGCTGGGCTGCGGCAGGAACTCCAACCATCTATGAAGCGATTTATCCTGAATCTGTACGATGGTTGAAGGATTTAGCAGATTTCAATAATAAGATTAGAGAATTAAATTTGATAGATTTAGACAATCTTTTAGGAGAATTATCTAAATTATCTGGTATAATGAATATTGAAATTGGTTCGGATGAGAAATTAATATTTTCCAAGTTAGTAGAAAGACTGTCAGAAAGAGGAATAAATACTGAAACTGATGAAATTATAGTATTGATGGGTACTTTATCAAAAATTTATGCCATTCCTGATCATCTACAGGCTTTGATAAATATGTTAGGGGATGGATTAGTTCCTTCAAATGCTAAAGAAGGATATCTTGCGAGAATGATGGCAAGAAGAGTTATGAGAATGCGAGACGAATTGGGTATTGACAAAAGCTTATCAGAACTAGGAAAACATCACATAAAAGTAAATTTTCCAACATATAACTTGAAACAGTCTACTGAAGGCATATTGAAAATACTATCAGTCGAGGAAGAAAGATATTCTGAGACCCTAAGAAGGGGGAAGAATATTGTAGAATCAGAATTAAAGAAACATGATAAAGATGTGACTGAATTACCAGACAGTTTTTATTTCAAATTAAATGACAGCCATGGAATTCCGCCTGAAATGGCAGTACAGATAGCAAATAGATTTTCCAATGGAAATATTAGACTTAGAATGGGTTTTAATGCTGAAATGGCACAAAGACACGATGATTCTGTAAAAACGGCTTCAAAATTAAAAAACAAAGAGATTTTGTCATTAAATAAGAAAATTAACGATACAGAATTATTATACTATCAAGACTCTTTTTGTACCGAATTTAATGCTAAAGTGCTACACTGCTTACCAATTGTTCATGATTTAGAAGATGTTACACATGCAGTAATTTTAGATAAAACTGCATTTTATCCAGAAGGAGGTGGACAGGAACCTGATTTTGGTAAAATTATTCATCCAAATGGGACCTCACAAGTATTAGATTGTCAAAAACAAGGAAATAATGTTATTCATTTTACAGATTCTAAAGTTAAAATTGGAGCAGTAATTCGTGGCATTATAGATTACGAACGAAGAAAGCAACATATGGATCATCATACTGGAGTACATATAATTGGAGGTGCAGCGAGGAAAGTATTAGGACCACATATTTTTCAAGCAGGTTCAAATGTATCTGTTGATTCAGGAAGATTAGATATTACACATTTTGAAAGACTCACTAGACATGATTTAGAGAAAATTGAATTGATTGCTAATCAAGTTTTATTAGAAATTGATAATGTAACAAAATTAGAATTAGATCGAAAAACAGCAGACTCTAAGTTCGGATTTGATTTATATCAAGGCGGTGCGCCTAAAACTAAGATGATTAGAATTTTGAAAATTGGAGATCATGATATACAAGCGTGTGGAGGTACACATCATGACAATCCTGGGAAGATTGGACAAATAAGAGTTGTAAAATCTACATTGGTGCAAGATGGTGTAGAGAGGCTTCAAATTGTAGCCGGGAATGCAGCATTAAAATATGGGCGTAATCAAGATGAGTTAATCAGGGTTTCAGCATCTACTTTTGGGGTATCTGAAATAGATCTTCCAAAGACATCTAGTAGATTTTTCGAAGAATGGAAATCCCAGAGGAAAAAAATTGAGCAATTGGAAGCGGAGATTATTCGGTTACGAACATCAGGTAATAACAGTGAAGACTCTAGCGATTTAGATGGAGTTAGAATTGTGATTTTAGAAGTTGACAATGATATTAAGCAAATGACAAAAATGGTTAGTGAATTGACTAGAGATATTGAAAAACCTACTCTAGCTATTATTGGGAGTAAGGATAAAGGAGGAAAACTACTTGTTTCTGTAACTGAAAATAGTATTGCATCTGAAAGGTACGATGCATCCATAATTCTCAACGCAATTGCAAAGTACATTAACGGAGGAGGAGGAGGTCGTTCAACGTTTGCTCAAGGTGGTGGTTCAAACCCTGATGGAATTCCTAATGCTCTTTCAGCGGCTAAAACATTAGTTTTGGGTAAATGGGAAGAGGCAAGGACAAATAAAATACTATCTTCTTCCGAAATTGAAGATTTAATAAAAGTCGCCAAGAATTTAGGGCTTGAATCAATCAAGATAGGACAATTTGCAACTAAATTGGCAATTGAACATGCTATTGCAGATGGAACAGTTGACAATAATGAAGCTAAACTTATCAAGAATGCTGCGGAAATGGCGGGTTTATCTCCAGAACAAGTAAAAAGAGTATTTGATGCTTTAAGTGATGGAATAATTGATGAAGAAGAACGTGGGATACTAAAAAATTTATTAAATTAAATTTTTAATTGCTTCGGAATCAAACCACGATGTTGCTGAATTAACTGCTTCTCTTTTTTCAAACCATTTTACTGATTCAATTTCATCTTCCTTTAATTTGAATTTCAAATTACTCGAAGAAATTGTAACTAAGTAAGTGAATGAAACGAATGAAATACCTTCTTCACTAAATATTTTTTGAGAAACAATTGAAGAATTAGATTCGTTAATATCGATTTGAATGCCTAACTCTTCAAGAGTTTCTCTCGCAGCTCCCAATCTTGGATGCTCATCGTGATCGATATAACCACCTGGTAGTGTCCAAGACCCTGTAAAATGTCCTCTTTTAACTTTAGCCATCAGAATTTCTTCATTTTCATTTTTGATGATTACTTTAGAAACTAATCTGTGAATTGAGCGGTAAACAGATTCCCTAGCTACAGGGTGAACTGCAGAATCAGAAATAATGTTGTCTTTCCATGCCCAGTTATGAGGCCATTCTATTTCAGGAATACCTTTAGTTACTTTAATTGTTAATTTTTGATGTTTTATAAAAAACTCACCCTTCTTTTTCCAATTAATTCCCATTGATTTTATTTCAGATTCAGATGGTAATCTTAACATCCAACCGTCAATTGAATTGGACCTTGTTCTTCCCTGGATTGGAATCTGAGGCCCTACTCCTTGGGAATCGACAAGCAATATTTTCCCGTCATGTTCCAGATAGATGTAAGAATTGGATGTCATGCTGACCAATCCAAATTGTTCATACTGATGAATGCAACGATTAAATATTAATATCCAAGAATATTTTTTAGTTGGTCTTTGTAGAATTCTGCAGAACCGCGTAAACTTGTTATCTCCTCTGTATTCAATTCAAGTTCAATAACCTTTTCAACTCCTCTAGAACCCAAAATAATTGGAACACCAATGTAAATATTTTCTAGTCCATATTCACCATCTAGATATGCTGAGGCAGGTAGTAACCTTTTACGGTCGTTTAAAACAGCCTCAGCCATTATTGCAGCGGCAGACCCTGGAGCATAAAATGCAGACCCCCTTTCTAATAATTTCACTATCTCACCACCTCCTCCAGCGGTTCTTTCAATTATTTGATTAATTTTTTCTTTGTCTAAAAGTTGTGTAATCGGGATACCTCCACAAGTTGTATATCTTGGTAGAGGAACCATGGTGTCACCATGACCTCCCAAAACCATTGCATGTACATCTTCTTCATTACAACCCACTTCTTTAGCAACGAAATGTGTCATTCTGGCGCTATCTAACACTCCAGCCTGTCCAATTATTCTCTCTTTGGGAAATCCTGTTACTTTCCACATATGGTATGTCATTAAATCGAGTGGGTTGGTAACCATGATCACCACAGAGTTGGGAGCAAATTTTTTCACTCCCTCTCCGACTTGCTTGATAATTTCTGCATTTTTCTCTATCAAATCTTCTCTACTCATACCAGGTTGCCTAGGAAATCCGCTAGTGACGACAACAACATCAGAGTCGCTAATATCTTCATAATTTGAGGTGCCAGTAATATTTCCATCGAAATTCAGAACTTGCCCATCTTGACTCATATCTAATGCTTTGCCTTTAGCAAAACCTTCATAGATATCAAGCATCACAATATCACCTAATTTCTTTTGTGCTAAAACAAATGCACATGTTGCTCCAACATTACCAGCTCCAATTACTGCAATTTTCCTTCTTCCTCGACCCATATTACTATCACTGAGTATGGCTAGAATGACTAAGGAAATAATCTTGACCATAGTTAAGATTATTTTCAAATCAAGTTAGTTTCAATAACCCCTTTAAACTCGGCCCACTTATGAGGCTAGGTGCAGTTTTAGAAGGTGATTCAGAACCAAGAGTTTCGATAGTTCCAAATTCAGTTCCAAAGTTAATAAAACTAGGTTTTGAAGTCTTAATTGAAAATAACGCAGGTTTAAGTTCTGGGTACTTAAATTCTGAATACGAAGAAAAGGGCGCTTCAATTGTAGATTCGGATGTAGTGATGAGTTCTGATATCGTGACAAGTATAGGAATACCAGATTTTAGTAAAATGAAGAGTGGTGCAATGTTGGCTTGTATTGCTGATCCATTCAGAGATTCATTGAAAGCTAAACAGATTATAGAATCAGGTATAACATTATTATCTTTAGAAGTCATTCCACGAAGATTGTCTAAGGGTCAATCAATGGATGTTAATTCTTCTCAGGATAATTTATCTGGGTATTATGCAGCACTGACAGCTGCATCACATATGCCAAAACTAATGCCTATGATGACTACAGCAGCTGGAACAATTCGCCCTGCAAAATTCGTAATTCAAGGTGCCGCAGTAGCAGGGCTACAAGCTATAGCCACTGCCAAGAGACTAGGGGCTATTGTTTATGCAATTGATGTGAGGCTTGCAGCAAAAACAGATTGTGAGAGTCTTGGGGGTAGATTTATTGACGTACCAGGATGGGTTGATGCCGAGACCTCAAGTGGTCATGCAAACTCACTATTTGAAGATCCAGAACTGATGGAATCTTTCGATAGCTCTGTAGAAAATATCTTAAGTGAAGCAGACGCTTTAATTACAACCGCTAGAATTTTTGGTAGGGACGCTCCAAAGTTATTTTTTAGTGAAGAACGAAATAACAAACTTCACAAAATTATGAAACAAGGTTCGGTGGTAGTAGACATGAACATGGATACTGGTGGTAATACTAACCATGCAGATGTTAGCGAAGTAATCGTTAAAGACGGTGTAACTTTCTTCGGTAAACCTATTCTTTGTAGAAGTGTTCCAAACACCGCATCTATGTTATATTCTAATAATATCACAAATTTTGTTACGGTTCTTGTTAATGACGGAAAGTTAGTAATTAATCAAGAGGAACAAATTCTCACAGGTGATGAAGGAGGAATAAAAGCGGGATTCGGTGGAATACTTATCTCTGAAAAGGGGGAAATTCACAAAAATCATACTAAATTAAAAAATTTAATTTATGGAGGTGAGGAAGAATGAATGAAACTATTGGTATATTTTTAACACTCGAAGGATTTATACTTTCATTAACTGTTTTTGCACTGGCTATTTTCCTTGGATTTGAATTAATTTCTAAAGTGCCCCCAACTTTACATACCCCATTAATGTCTGGTGCCAATGCAATCTCAGGAATTAGTATCGTTGGTGCATTATTAGCAGCCAATAGTAACGAAGGCAATATAGCTACAATATTTGCATTTATTGCTATAATTCTTGCAACAATAAACGTAGTCGGTGGATTTTTGGTTACTAACAAAATGTTACAAATGATTAGAGGAAAAAAAAGAGGTGGTAATTAATGGTTGATTTCTCCACTCTTTTAGATTTAGGTTATTTAATTTCAGCTACATTATTTATTTTTGGAATAAAAAAATTAAGCTCTCCTAAAACAGCACCTCAAGGAAATTTGTACGGTGCATTAGGGATGCTCGTAGCTGTGCTAGTTACAGTCTTTAAGATGCAATTATCAGATCAGGGAATTGAAGGATGGATGTGGATAGTAATTGGTCTTGGAATTGGAGCAGTAATCGGATATTGGATGGCTACCACTGTCGAAATGACTGGAATGCCCGAGCTAGTAGCCCTTTTCAATGGGTTCGGAGGAGCGGCTTCGGCACTGGTTGCTTTGTCAGAAGCGATAAAAGTCTATACCGCAGATGATTATGCGATTGCAGAACCAATTTTTCAGGTATACCACCTGATACCAATTCTAGCAATTGGTGCTTCAGCGCTGGTAGGATGGATGACTCTAACTGGTAGTTTAGTAGCTATGTTTAAATTAAAAGGTGGTTTTTATCTTCCTTTATCGAAGAAGGACGAGAAAGGCCGCAGAAAATGGGTTAACTTTCCTACATGGGGGCCTAGTTGGTTAAATTATGTTAAATCATTATTATTTATTTTGGGTATTATTATGATAATTTTATCTCTAAATAATCCAGGTAATGTTGGACTAATTATTGGAATAGTGTTACTATCGTGCGTTCTCGGTATTTTATTCGTCTTACCAATCGGTGGTGCCGATATGCCAGTTGTGGTCTCATTATTAAATTCGTTATCTGGAATTGCTGCAGCATTTACTGGATTTGTTGTTGGTAATACAGTTTTGATTATTGCTGGGTCAATGGTTGGTGCTGCTGGCTTGATTCTGACATTCATAATGTGTAAAGCAATGAACAGAGAACTATTTGATGTTTTATTCAAAGCCTTCGGTGGCTCTGAAAAGCAGAGCCTAACAAGAACTAAGGTGGGAAGTGATCCTGAAGAAGTGGCTATGGTTTTGGATGGAATTTCAAAATGTATCATTGTTCCTGGTTATGGAATGGCGGTATCTCAATCACAGCATCTTGTGAAGGAATTTGCAGACATTTTAGAAGAAAATGATGTTGATGTAAGTTATGCAATTCATCCCGTTGCAGGTAGAATGCCTGGACATATGAACGTTTTACTTGCTGAAGCAAACGTTCCTTATGAAAAATTAATAGAAATGGATGAAATTAACTCTGAATTTTCAGAATGCGACGTGGCTCTAGTTATTGGTGCTAATGACACAGTAAATCCTGCTGCTCGTTCAGGTGAAGGTCCATTGGGAGGAATGCCAATAATCGATGCTGACAAAGCAGGTGTAGTTGTAATAATCAAGAGAAGTTTATCTGTTGGGTACGCTGGAGTGGATAATGATCTATTTTATGAGGATAAAACTATGATGCTATTTGGTGATGGTAAAAAGATGATGGCAGAATTAAATTCAGCACTCAAAGAACTTTAATTAATAACCCGTTACGCTATATTACCAAATATTCAATAGCACATTTAGATTCGCAGTCATTGTGGGAAGGATGTTTAGTATACACCACCGCATTATTTTGATATTGCTATCGCTAATATTAGTGGCTGTTCCTGCACTATCGATGCCTAATGGTCCCCCTGGTTTACAAGGTGATCAGCTATCTACTGAAATTGGATGCACTTGCCATGGAGCGGGTTTACCTTCGAATGAAGTACTCGTCCAAATCAGTGGTGTTCCTGAGTCCTATTCGCTAGCTACAGATTATAATTTCATCATATCAGGAGATGCTCTAGATTCATACGGGGCTGGATTTATTTTTACTGATTCAGGTAAAGGTAATTTTAGTTGGTCTGATGATGTTAAAGTAGATTATGTTCCTGACGTAGAAGGAACTATAGGACATAGCCTCGTAAACACTGACAAATCTTGGTCAGTAACTTGGACATCACCAGACAGTGATCTCGGTGATTTACATTTTTCTTTAGTTGTAAATGTAGTAGATGGACAAAACGGTGCTAATGAAGGAGATAAATGGAATATCTTATCCTTTACAATTTCTTCACCTGACGAAGCAGTATCTCAGGAAGGTGAAGGATTGGAATCTAGAACTATTAGTGTAGGCGACTATGATACTTTATTTGTTCAAGTAGAGGATCCAGAAGCTGTCGAGCGTGAACACCAAAGAGAACTGGCTGAAAGTTATTTTAATAATGGAAATATGTATTATTGGCCAACTCTTGGAATATTAATTTTAGGTGCTATAGTACAGCGAGAGTTTTACGAGAAGAGATTCGGTGGAGGACCCCCACATTTGGCTAAAGAATTAGCAATTCCTCAAGCAATCAAAAGAGGCTCACTATTCCTAATTTTATTATTCGCTGCAGTTTATGGTTATCAAAATTGGGGCCGTACGGAAGGAATCCTGATTGGATGTTTAGCCCTTTGGGCTGCATATGGGCTATATCGTACATGGATACAAGCAATTGCTACTCCAAAAGTGAAGGATTTAGTCTGAATGCTCATTTAGGAAATATGTACTGGGTCAATTGTTAGCATGTCTTTGACCCTACCATCAGATAGAGATGCTCCATTACAATCACATCTTGATGAACTAAGTATTAGACTAAGTAGAATACTCGCAGTTTTCGTTATGTCTATGTTAATATCATGGTATTTTATAGATGGTTTATTAAATGAATATTTTTCTGTGTTAAGTCCATGCCAAGATTGTACATCCGTATATTCTCCCACTGAATGGGTTTCATTAAGATGGCTTTCGATTTTCTTAATTTCATTGTTTTTATCATTACCATTTTTATTTAGAGAAATAATTAAATTTTCTAATCCTGGTTTAATGTTCCATGAAAGAAAATGGTTAAAGCAATTATTTTTTATTGGCACAATTGTAATATCCATAAGTGTTTCACTAACTCTATTCTTATTACTGCCTAATTGGTTTTCATATGCGCATAATGCTGGTTTAATAGATGGAGTGACAGCAAAATATAGTGCATCATCTATGTTGAAATTAGCCATAGTAATTTGTTATGTTGAGGTGTTACTATTTCTATCAATTATTTCTGCAATTCTACTGAGAAATTCTGGAATTGCTCAAGATGAAAATAAATTTCCATGGCAAATGAGAATACATGGAATTACTATATTTTTAATGTGGATTATTGTTCCTTCGGAATATGATACTTTGTTATTTTTAGGTATTTTATTGGAATTAATTTCTGTAGAATATTGTTTTTTAAATTTTTATCCTGGAATTAATTCAATCCCACATCTCAAACCTAATCAGGGAATTTTAGATTCTGAAGCAAGACTGAGAAGAATTGCCATAGTTGGATGTAGTTGTTGTGGAATTGTAAACTTACCAGATGAAAATTCAATACCTAAAGGAGTATTATATTTTCCTATGTCAGATTTTTGTGTTAACGAAGAATCCCAGAATCTTGTTTTAGAATATGCAGTTAATGTGAGATTAACTGATTTGATTATTACCGGTTGTAGTCATTCCTTAATCAATAAAAAATTATTGGAAAGCCTAGAATTTTTAGATTGCCAAATCAGAACTTTATCATTAATAGATTTTCATTCTATAAGAACAGTGGAATCTAAAATTACAGATATTGATTTCCAAGTTCGAATGGCGGTAGAATCAGATCCTTGGGTATTCGGTAAATCATTTGATCGAGTAAGTGAAAAATTATCTAGAATTGATAAAATAATTAGGCCTGATGTGGCATATTGGACTAGTCTAGAGAAACCTCCATTTGGTACTGATATTTCACCAAACGAGATTATAATCACTTCTGTCAATAATCCTGAAGCTGAAACTATATTGGAATTTGAGAAACTTGGGATTAATTTACTTCATTTACCTGATTATCTGATAAAATAAATAAATATTTTCAAACTCCTATATTTTAAAAATATTATAATTTTAGTTTTTTTTGATGTTTTATTCACAACTCTTGAAGTAAAGTTATGCTGTCGGGTACTTGTGCGAGTTTGGATTTCTATTCCGATTGCGATAGTGTTATTCACCTCCTCTTGGTATGTTTACTCTAACCCTGATTTAGTTGAAGATGTTATTGAAAACGTGAATAATCAGTCTGAAGATAACAATTATATTCCATTAAACTTTCAAACTAACGAAAGATGGTTAGTTTTACTGGTTGATTTTCCTGACAACCCAAATACTAATTTTAAAAATATAGATTCTGCTAGAGAGATGATAAATGGAGAGAACGGAGTTTCTGAATATTTATTAGACGTAGTTAATGGTCAATCTAAATTTATATTTGATTTTCATAATGTAATTATTCGTGCATCATATTCTGAATTAGATTATGGTGCTGATTCTAATGGTGTTAGAGACGCAGGAAATGGATTATCTGGAGGTGCTAGTGGGTTAGCCACGGAGGTGCTAAATCAGGCAAATGGTAATGGAGTTGACTGGTCAAGTTATGATCTTAATTCAGACAACAAAGTAGATAGAATTTTGATATTGCACACTGGAAATGTACAAGAAGATGGAGGAAAAAGCAATGAAATTTGGAGTCATTTTGGGTTTCTTGATGAAGAAATTGTATTCAATCAGACAATAATTCAATCTTATGCCATGGCTGGATTAATTAGTGATGTAGGCACTATATCGCATGAGGTTTTACACTCGTACGGAGCTGCTGACTTATATGCAGTGCATGATGATTTACCTTTGGATGATTGGAAAGGAGTTGGTGATTTCGATATTATGGCCAGCGGAAACTGGGCGGAAAATCAAGCAGGTGAAAGTCGACCAGTATTACCTATGGCATCTACTATGAATTTAATGGGGGTTCAGAGATTTGAAGAAATTTATTTAGACGATTTGGGTTCAAATACTAATCATAAGTTTACTATTAGCCCCATGTCATCTGCTGGGATAGCATACAGGATAGAAATCTCAACGAATGAATACGTGTGGATGGAATATCGACATAAGTCTGGAGTGGATATTGGTTTACCTGGTTCTGGATTATTGGTTAGTATTGAAGATCAAAATGTAGGTAATTTGACTTTAAATAATGTCAACAGGGATTCTAGTAATCCTTATCTTATGATTGTTGAAGCAGATGGTAATGAAGATTTAGTTAATGGTAGGGGTAATGGTGAGAGTACGGATTTATTTAGAAATTCAAGTAAATTTGGGTCAGAGGGAATCGAAATTAGGGATAGATATGGAACATTAGTTCCTTGGTCAATTAACATAGAAAATATGACTAATGAAAAAATTATTTTCAACATTACTACTTCCCGACTCCCTCAACTGTTGCTAAAAGTTGTAAATAATCCAGTGGAATTACTGGATGGTGAGAATTTTTTAATTTCAGTTCATTCTAATAGTGATTGTGAATTAAATGCAGAACTATTCAGTGACGATAATAGAATTCTTACATTTGCAGATAGTCTCAGTATTGGAACCTATGATTTATATGGTGTATGGGACAAGAATAAAGGATCAAATTCTGGTACAGTCTTTGGAATCATGAAATGTGGAGATGTTCCACAATTAAATATCAAATTAGGATGGAAAAACATTGGCAACAGAATTTCAACTACATTTTTTGAAGGGAAGATACATTTTGAGGAGCGTAGTCAATTAGAGATTCCAATTAAATATGAAGGTAATGATAGTAGAAGGTACCAATTAGAGTATACAGGGCCAATAGAAAGAATAATTGTTTCACCATTAATAGTAGATTTAAAACCTGAAGAAAATTTAATTTTAAACGTAGACCCCAGTGGTTTATTGACCCCTGGGATGTATGCTAGGGGTTACGTAGTATTCCATGATGAGATGTATGAACATAGAATAGAAATCGTTGTACAATCTGAGTTAATAGAAGGTGGTTCATTCTTATCTAATCTTTTAGAAAGCCCTGCAAATTTAATCTCTCTTGCTTTGGCTTTAGGTGGTTTATGGTTCATACTAAGTATGTTTGAACCAAGGATAAAAATTAAAAAGAAATATAATGAATTGGATAGTACTGATGAAATTAGTAGTGAATTTTTTGATTACTAATCCTCCAGAATGCTTTCCATAAATTCTTTAAATTTCTTTGATGAGTTAGGTAACTCAATTTTTTCAACTTGATTTATTTGATTACCATCTAAGTCAATTCCATATTTTTCTATTAGTTGTAAATTTAGAATTTTCATGTGATCTTCAGATTTTCCGAAGTCATTCTCCTCCATACTTCGCACAATTTCGTTCAGAAACTCTAATTTTGCAGGATTATGTTTTAGATAGTAACTTCTTAATTTTGATTTTAATTCAGTTTCATTTTGGTTGTAAACTAATGAGTTGTTTTGTTTAAATTCCGTTAATTCTAATTCATGACGATTAATATATTTTCTTTGTTTTTCTCGATTAAATTCTAATAATTTTTCATCCAGTAGATTAATTTCAACTGTTTGAGTTTGTACTGTTTTTTTATTTCTAAATTCATTTCCAAATACTAAAATAATGAAAATCAAACTACTAAATATAAACACTCCAAAACAAATTGCTTCTGTCTGGACTGATTGTTGTGCAGATGGATCTGGTGTTTTTAAGTATCGATAGTCTATTAATTCTGAACTAAACTCTAGATTTCCGTTTGTGTACTTATCAACTCTGCGATTAAATCCTAATTCATCGAGATATGCAATAGAATAATTACCAGACATTACATCTCCTTCCGAGATGGACAATACTCTAGCAGTACCCAGTTCATTGTTCAAAATTTCGACAGAATTTGCATTAAATATTCTCTGAATGGTTTCGTTACTATTAGAAATAGTCTTATCCCATAATCCGTAATTTTCCCTGTAAGAGGTTTCAAAGATAATCTCTCTTTTTTCTGCAGAAACCCAAGAATCACCTACTGAAATGTACTCTGGTTCTGAACTTATTCTGTGATAAACTATTTCCTCGGAAATTCTTCTTTCTACACTTTGAATCTCGTTGTTATCTGTATTGAATATTGAAGTAATTATCACTATTCTTTTTGTCCATGACCACGGACTCTCTGTTTTTGGAGTCAGACTTTCCTCGCTGGTTGTAATTAGAATGTACATTTTGTCATCAAGATAATTTGTCGACTCAGAAGGCCATTTAATGCTAATATTCATGAAATGATTAGTCTTACCTCTTTGGCATAAACCTTCATATTCTTTAATTTCACATTCTTCAAATGAACTAATTTCTATTTTTAGATTGTTTTCTTCTTCAACAGCTAATTCCACCTCTTGGTTTTGAGTTTTAATCGTACTTTTTAATTCACTAAATATTTCCTCAGAATATCCTTTATACTCCAAAAAATCTCCTACTAAATAATCAGGACTTGAAGTTTTGAATTCTTCATCTCCAGACACCGGGATTGGAATAATAATCAAGATTATCAAAATTACACTAATGTCTTTTAATTTTATATTACCACCTCGATTGTTCTCCAAAAATTACTATTCGATCAAATGGCCCACTAGCCCATCCCGAAATCAAATTCAAACTTTGAGATCTTAGTGCAATGCCCTCTGCAATTGTGCTACTATTCAATACAATCGTAAGTGTAGTAAATAAATTATAACCTTCTAGTTCAACTACCATTCCATGACTTGCCCAATCATAAAGTGTTGTGGTCGAATCTTTGCTGATATTAGAGGAAAAATTTACAAATACAGAATTTGTACTATCTAGTGTCCAGCTTGAATATGATCCCAGATAATTGATCCTAACAATCTCATTCTCGACTGAACTTGTATTGTCTAAATTGATAGTTAAATTAAACTCTATCGGTGAATTTAAAGTAACATTTTTAAAATCCAAATCTGAACCGAAATTAAATATAAAATCGACATTCTGTTCATATCCAGGTGAGAATTCGATAAGCTCAAGATATGCTGGTACTCCTAGGATTATATCTTCTGTCCACTCAACGACGGTACCTCTTATTGCAGGGCAGAACCATCTATACTGTGTCTGTTCACCTTCGCTATTGGTTTGTTCGACGTATGACGAGTTTTCACACCCAATCCAACTTACTGGGGGGATAGAATAGTTTCTGTAATTGTAAGCTCTTTCAATTAATTTTTCATTACTTGGGGGAGTGAAATATGCAGCATTTCCATTCCATGTTTCATTTTGTATGTATGTTTGAGTCCATGTTTCATTCCAATTAGTGGGGAAGTCATAATATTCAGCATCAGTATCAAACTCCCTGTTTATTTCTGTATCTAATAACAACTCCACTCCAGCTAGATGTTCCAAATCAATTTTTATTTGTGTTAATTCTCTTAATGTTGCGTGATCTGAAACCCTAATCCACACTGTAGAGGAATAATCAACGAGCATCGTTCCAGTTATTAATCCTAATACAGGAGCAGGAAATGTACCAACACCTGAATAAAAACCCTCTTGTTTTATTTGGTAAACAGTATAATTTTTCGATTTATATTCCACAGAGATAATCTCTTCTAAGGTTCTGGTAGTCTCTCCGATTAGAGGTTCGTCAATCTGAGTTCCATACCAGTTTGGGTCAGCGGGGTCAATCAATGATGCAACATCAAGTTCAGTATTGTATTTCCATGAATCTCCTATTAACATATTAAAAATTTCAATATCTGGAGGTGTGATTCCTTCATCTTGAATCTCCGCTAAACCAGAACCAATGTTTAAGGACATCAGTAGAAAAAGTAGTGAGACTAGAATCGCCCTAAAGCGTCTAGAATATGTCTGCATCGTTATAGCGAAGAGTTTCTGATAAAAAATATAGAGTATAAATTTTAGATTCAGGCTTTTCCAGGAGACCACCTTTCTAATTGTATAAAACTTACTTCACCGTCAACAATCAGCGCACATATCCATGATTTATTTACTCCTGCTGCCAGTCTAGCTGCTAAGCAAGCTTGATTCCAGTTTTTAGGGGCTTCTGAATCAGGAACAATCAGCCATGGAGCATGTTGAGTAGTAATATCCTCGCTGTAAACTCGCCACCTACAGCCATATTTGAAACCAGGTCTAGCCCAAAGACCTCTTTCGAGTAAATTTTCATAAATTAAATCAATTTGGGTACTTGTTATTGATTTGAACCTTTTTTCTAACCATCTTCTATCAATTTCAGCTAACCAAATCCCACTTGCTTGAGGAATTCCTAACTGTGGTAGAGGCATCACTTTGTGATTGATTGGTAGCCAATAACCCTCTCCAGACTCTATCATCTTTTCAAAACCGTCCTTTAGTATTTCAAAGTCATAATCTTTCAATTCAGATGGTTTTTTAAGTTTTCCAAGCGGATGAGATATTTTTAATCTGTAGGCAGTTACATCAAATTCCTCATCAACAACCAATACTTCTGAACACCTACCACTTTCTTCGACAGCTATAGTCCACCGAAACAATTCTTCCCAGTTTATCTCAGAGCTATTTATTACCCACTTAACTTCGGAAATAGGTCCATTTCTTGCTGGATGGTCTCCCCTATTCCATCGAAGTCCCCATGATTCTGGATGAAACTGAAATTTATCGTTATTAGAGATTATTATCAAATCTCCAGGCTCTCTGATTGTATTCATTACTGCTGCACGGTGGAGAATGAATTTATCATCAATAAGTATATTTTTCAACCAATCCATCTCTGGGAGTGGCAAATGTCTGTGCCAATGGCAGAATAAGACCTCTTCAGGTGTCAAAAGACACCCTTCTTCGATTGTTAATCCAATAGCTGACTTATTCCATAATCTGCTGCCTAAACTGCCAGAAACTAGCCATTTGTCTCCATATTTAACAGGTGGAGAATGTCTCCCATCACCTTTTTTCGAGCCGATTAAATTCTGATTAATACTTCGAATTCCTCTTTCACGAGGTTTTGTATTAGAGTTCGACCCTTGCTTCGGCATGTAATAGCGGTATAACTTCCACTTTTTGACTAGATGGTATAAAAATAAATCTTAGTAACCTATCAGAGGCTCGTTTCAGATGGCAAATACACTGTTAGACACTTTTGAACAGACTGAAAGAATATTACTTCATCTGCTTGAAAATGATATGGGTGATGAAATATGGGATCTTACAGGAAAAGTAACCCAAAAAGGAATATGTTACGCCACTGGAATTTCCAGAAAACATGTAAGCAGGCCACTTGAAAAGCTTGAATCAGAAGATTTCATAGAGAAGGACAGTGGGAGACCAGACGGATATCGACAAAGAGTCTTAATTTACAGGATGACTCAGAAGGGTAGGTCTGTAGCTAAAAAATTACGTAGAAATGTGCTAGATAGACCTAGTCCAATTTACGAGAATAAAACTATTGGTTCTAGTTTAGATCAAAAAGAGTCTCTTGTTAAATGGTTAGGAAAAATTCGTACTGATGGAACTAGAGAAGAAAACATTCAAGACAGGGCTAAAGATGACGGTGAACAATTATTAAGGAAACTAATTAAAACAGCTATGAGAGATGGAGTTCTCAGCGATGACGAGAGGGTTCTAATAGATGAATTAGTAGAACAACTATCATTGAGTAATCAATCCTTAAAGGCAATTATTGAGGAAGAAAGAATTGAATTGGAGAAAATATCTGCTGGTGCAGAATCTGTATATGTTGAAATGTTAGATAAAGTTTGGACTGATATCGGGGTAGGAGAAAGTACTACTGCTTTGCTAGACGCACTTGCAGAATCTTTGCGTCTAAATCCTTTAAACAGAAAAAGACTTGAGGTTGTAACAAGAAAAAGGCATGCCTTAATGAAAACTTTTAACCCCTCTTTTCAACCTTATATTGATGCAATTTGGATTGCTATGTCTGATGAATCCATTAGC
>CEUU01014521.1_pt1 | contig 22050 bp, 5 predicted proteins | sample 531321 | NCBI WGS metagenome assembly CEUU01 (sample SAMEA2622658, study PRJEB7988) | marine metagenome | isolation source: saline water (ENVO:00002010), including
ATGATAAGAAAAGAAAACAGAATTTAAGTGAATAATGGCAAAAGTTGACGAACGCAACCTCCAAAGTACGCCTTTCAAGGATATAAGTCTTACATTTACCCGCCATCCTGTGACGGATGACATCGGTGTGTTTGAAAATGAGGATGCGATCAAACGAGCTGTGACAAATTTAGTAAGAACAAGAATCGGTGAACGTTTTTATAACAACTTATTAGGTAGTGCTGTCGAAGAATCTCTCTTTGAACAGGCAGATCCTGATAATGCTCAAGTTTTAGAAGATGATATTAGACTTTTACTTGAAAACTTTGAACCTAGAGTCAAACGTGTTGATGTTAGAGTGGTGTATCCGCTCGATACTAATGAATTAACGGTAACTATTAACTATGATATCGTGGGATTAGCTATTCCCAGACAAAATATAGAATTTATTCTTCAATCAACTAGGATATAATGTCGTTTAACCAGTTTACAAACCTAGATTTCGCATCTCTTAGGACACAAATTAAAGATTACCTTCGTGTAAACAGTGATTTCGCTGATTTTGACTTTGAAGGATCTAACTTTTCGACCCTAATTGACCTTTTAGCGTACAACTCATACATTACTGCTTACAATACTAACATGGCAGTCAATGAATGTTTCCTTGACAGTGCTACATTGCGTGAAAACGTGGTATCACTAGCAAGAAATATTGGTTATGTACCTAGATCATCACGATCTTCACAAGCTGTGGTGAATTTTAGCATAGATTTGGGAACAAATGACACAAAAATCGTAACTTTGAAAGCTGGACAAGTTGCATTGGGTGTTCAACAAGGAAGTTCTTACATTTTTTCAATTCCAGACGACTTTGTAGCGACAAGTGGTACAAATAATATCGCTACTTTTGACAATTTGAAGATTTACGAAGGAATATACCTTGAAAAATCATTTCAGATCGATTATTCGCAACCAAATCAACGATTTATTCTTCCAAATGCGAATATTGACACAACTTCTATCCGTGTTACAGTCTCATCTACGACAAATGAGATATATTCGCTCTATAATAACATTTTACAAGTTGATTCGACCTCTAAATTGTTCTTAATTCAAGAAATTGAAGATGAGCAGTATGAAATTCTGTTTGGAGACGGAATTATTGGTAAAAAACCGCCAGCTGGAGCAATTGTTACTGTTACTTACATTGTAACTAACGGAAGATTAGGAAATGGAGCTAGAAATTTCTCATTTGTTGGTATTTTAAGAGATGATACCGATACAACCATAACTGATGGAATTTCAGTTTTAACAACTCAACAAAAATCAGAAAATGGCGACGGAATTGAAGATGTATCGAGTATAAAATATCTAGCACCTCGTATCTACAGTTCCCAGTATCGTGCCGTGACTGCGAATGACTACACAGGTATAATTCCCTTCGTTTACCCTAACGTTGAATCTGTGACCGCCTATGGAGGAGAGGAATTAGACCCGCCTGAGTATGGTAAGGTGTTCATTTCTATAAAACCAAAGAACGGTTCTTTCTTATCACAAATTACAAAAGATGATATCTCTAGGCAACTCAAACAATACTCGATTGCTGGTATCAAACCAGAAATTATCGATCTTAAGTATCTCTATGTTGAAGTTGATACTTCTGTTTACTATAATACCAACGCTACGAGTGATGCAGCCGAACTTATCACTGCTGTCACCAAGACACTATCAACTTATTCTAATTCATCAGACATTAATGCTTTTGGCGGTAGATTTAAGTATAGTAAAGTCGTTGGATTGATTGATGATGCTGCAAGAGGTGTAACATCCAACATTACACGAGTTAAGATGAGAAGAGATATCGTCCCTGAGATCAATACTTTCGCAACTTATGAACTTTGCTACGGAAACGCTTTTTATGATCAACCAAATGGATATGGCGTACGATCCACAGGATTTTCAGTCAGTGGTATTGACGGTACTCTGTATTTGGGTGACATTCCTATTGCTGGGACGACTGTTGGAAAATTAGTATTCTTTAAACTTGTAAACAATCTCCCATTAGTTGTTAAGAATGATGCTGGTACAGTGGATTACGTTCACGGAGAGATTAATTTGGATGTGGTAAATATAACAGGTACTTCTTTAACAACTGGAGTTATTGAAGTGGAAGCAATACCTGATTCCAATGATGTTATCGCCCTAAAAGATTTGTACCTACAATTGAGTGTTCCAGACAGTACCGTAAAGGCATTACCAGACGTTGTATCTTCTGGTGAGAACACATCTGCTACAGCATACGTCACAACTTCTAGTTACGCTAGCGAATCAATCTATACCAGATAAATGACGGATATTAAAAGAGTAAAGATATCTCATTTAATAGAGTCGCAGATTCCTGAGTTCTTATCTCAAGAATCACCTCTATTCAAAGATTTCTTAATACAATATTACGAATCACAAGAACACCAATCTGGTATGTCTGACTTGGCTAATAATTTGGCTGAGTACAGAAAGATTGGTGCGTTCAATAACGAAACTCTTACTGTTTCAACTGAACTTACCAACGCCTGTTATGCTGGTGATAGGATACTAACGGTCACATCTACTACTGGTTGGCCTGATACCTATGGTTTGTTGAAGATTGATAATGAAGTTATAACATATACATCTAAAACTGATACTGAGTTCCTTGGCTGCGCTAGAGGATTTAGTGGTATTGATCAAATATCAAAAGAAGACGCTGCTGAGTTTGCAAACTTTGCCGAAACCAATGCTGCGGTTCATATAGCTGGTTCAACTGTAATAAACCTAAGTAATCTCTTCTTACAGTCGTTTTTTACAAAGTTCAAGACTGAGTTTTTGCCTGGCTTTGAAAATAGAACTTTTCAGCCTGGCACATCAGTAACTAATATCCTTACAAGGGCAAAAGACTTCTATATGTCGAAAGGAACTGATGCTTCGTATCAGATTCTTTTCAAATTACTATATGGTGAGGAAATTGAGTTAATCAAACCAATTGAGAAAACTCTAGTTCCTTCAGCAAACGTATATTTTAAAACTAAACATGTTCTTGTAGAAAATCTGTTTGGTGGACAACCATTACAGACAATCGGTAACTTCTTGTATCAAGATGTAGCTGGTATTGGAACTGTAAGTGCTTCAATCTACAATGTAGAGTATAGACCAATCAATCAAACTGATTTCTATGAGATCTCTCTTGACTCTACATCATTTGATGGTAGTTTCACCGTGCCTGGTAAAACAAAGGCGTTAGAGATCACTCCAGAGGACTCTGAGACACTTGTAGTTGATTCTACAGTGGGATTTGGACAAAGTGGTACTCTATTAGTCAAACCAAGAGAAGGCGCTAACTTCTTGAACCTAAGATACACTGATAAAACTGTAAACCAGTTTTTAGGTGTTACTGGTATTTCAACATCGCTAGTTTTCGGTGCAGATATTCTCGAAAACAAGCTTGCATATGCTTATGCTGGATTTGGACAAACATCTTTACTGCAATTTAGACTTGTAAACGTTATTGATGAAGTAGATACCTCTACATCAACAAATATGCAAATTGGCGATAGTCTAAAGTTGCTTTCTTTCGGTAGAGACTTATCTGACAATCCTCAATTCAATAATTGGATTTACAATGTACCGTCTAGTCATACAATCTCAGATATTAACCAAGTAAACGTTAATACTTTTAGAATTTCAATATTTGACTCTTGTGTTTTTTATGTTGATGAAGTATTAAAGATTAAGAATGACTTTGGCGAAGAAACAGATATTACAATCAAATTAATTGAATATGATTCTACAAACGTAGCACAAGTTTATTCAAATACGATTGTTGTACAAATTAGTGGTACTATTCCATCTAATCCAACAGTAATTACTAAGACAGTTACAAAAGCGTCACATAACAATAATTATTTTGCTGGTGTTGACAACTTCCCTGTTGGTATTCAAAATAGTTACCTTGATAAAGAGGAAAAATTCTATTATGTTGCTTCTTCTGGTCTACCAAACTATCCAATCTTTGCAACTGATAATAAGGTCTGGGTAAAGACCAGTGGAATAGAGGTTGTAGATGGATTTGGCACGCCTTTACTTGGTGGTGGGTTTACTTATACCATTCAGTCATATGACCCCGCCTTCGACCCTGCAGCAGGGTCTAGTTTACTGCCACATAATTATGTAACTGGTGATAGAATTTATTGGGACAATACAACCAACAGTGGAATCAATACTGGTATCTACTTTGTAACTGCGATCAACCAAACTGACTTCTATCTGTCATTTAGTGGTTCTGACGTATTTGCTAAAAAATATATCGCTGTTAGAACATCAACTCCTGGCCAGTATATCTACAAATCTGGATGGGAAAACAAAACACTTAAAAACCAGAAGATACTCAGAAAATATCCTTTCTACAAAGAAAGAGAATTATTTGACGATCCTAATAAGAGAGATGTTAACAACAGACCTGTAGGATTGATGGCGAATGGTGTTGAACTATTCCCTCCTACTGTTTTCGATGAACAGATCTTTCATGGTGATATTACTAGCATTACTGTTACAAATCCAGGCTCAGGTTATGATGTAATCACAGGCCCTCCACTCATCATTAAAGATCAACAAGGATTTGATGCCTTAGGTCATGCTAACGTTGTCGGATCTTTCAAAGAGGTAAAACTTGTATCACCTGGCATTGGATATCAAGAAAAACCAAAAATTACTGTAGAAGGTGGTAATGGAACTGGTGCTGTTCTTGAATCTAATCTTGTTAGAGGTAGAATCGTTGCTAACTTTAAGGCAGATGGTTCATCTGTAAATACGACTGACGAGAGTATTACATTTGAAGAGAGACATAATTTTGAAACTGGTGAAGGCATCATCTATGATGCAAGGGGTAACACACCGATTGTAAACGTTGTTAGTGGATCTACTTACTACGTTGGCCCTGTAAACGAGAAACAGATAAAGTTATACAACACTCCAGAAGACGCTAAAGTTGGTATTAACACAGTTAATATTGGAAACATTAGTTTTGGTTTCCATAGATTTACCACAGTCAAATCGAAAAACACAATAACCAAGATTTATGTAAAAGAAAGTGGATCTGGATACTCAAATAGAAAGGTAATTGTTCCAGCAAGACCTGTTAATGGTGATGTGCAATCTGGTATCAGCACATCTGACGATTATATACTAGCATACGATCATCACTTCAACAACGGAGAGATTGTTGAATACTCTACTGACGGAACTGTTGCTAATGGTCTTTCTACTTCAACACAGTACGCTGTCCGAGTCATAGACCCTAATAAATTCAAGCTTTGTGATGTTGGTGTTTCCTCACAAAGAAACTTTACGAATTATGACAAAAATAAAACCGTTGTAATTCGTGGATTGGGTAGTGGTAAACATACTATAAAGTATCCACCCATATCAGTAAAGATTGAGTCATTATCAGGTCTTGCTGCTACCACTGTGATAAAACCAGAGATAGATCCGATTGTTCTTGGTTCAATAGACAATGTTTATCTGGAACAAGGTGGTATTGGTTACGGTTGTACTAATATTATGGATTTCCATAGAAGACCTGATGTTGGTATTGCTACAGTTACATCTTTTGCTCTTCTAAAACCAATTATTATTGGCGGATCTATTATTGGTGTTCAGATACTTGCAAATGGTGATGGATACCGTGAAGACTCTGATATTGTCATCTCTTCTCCTACAGGAAGCTTTGGAGATGTTCGCCCTGTAATAACAGATAGTAAAATTACTGGTGTACAGATACTAGATGGTGGTATTGGTTATGGTGTTAGTGACACTACCATGATATTGCAGAATAGAGGTAGAAGCGCTAAGTTTATTGGTAACGTTCGTGAATGGAAGATTAACCAAGTTCAGAAAAATGATAACATCATCAACGTTGAAGATTCTATACTAACAAAACCAAGCACAAACCCAGAATTTCAACTCCAGACCATTGGAATGTATCCTCCACAAAAATTGAGATATCAATTAGGAGATAACATTGACTCTGGTAATCTAGAAACACCTAATGCTTTCCACTCACCTATTTTGGGTTATGCATATGACGGTAATCCAATTTATGGCCCATATGGATATCAGAACGCTGTTGGTGGTGCTATCAGAAGATTGAGTAGTGGTTATATTCTTGATACAAGTGTTAAAGCGGGTCTAAGACCTCCTGGCTTTGCCTTTGGATACTTTGTCAATGATTATCTCTTTGACAACTCTGGCGACCTAGACATACACGGTGGTAGGTATTGTGTAACTCCACAGTATCCAGATGGAACATATGCGTACTTCTATTCAGTAGAAGTTGATTCTAGTGGTGTTGCTAAACCCAAGTTCCCATACATGGTTGGTGGACAATTTAAAGATACTCCAATCGAAGAGAACTTTGTCACTTTCTTCAACCAAGATATTGATTTAGCAAGCAGAGATCTAACAAGAAATATATCTCCTTACTACCTATCATACGGTAACTCTGATTATGAACTAATTGATGATGTAAAAGATGTATTGAAACAAGAATTTGAAGTTATTAAAACAAAGAGTTCTGGAATATCATCTGTTACTATTTTTTCAAGAGGAGATGGTTACAAAATTGACGATCCACTTACATTAGACAACAGTGGAACTAATGGTTCTGGTGCTAACATAGTTGTAAGTGAAATTTTAGGTAAACAGGTAAGTTCTGTTGAAATAGGTGTCAGCACATTTACTGACACAGCACTTAGACTTGAAAAGAGAAATATTATTGGTGTTACCACAGTTCCACATGATATTGCTGATGGTGAAACAGTCATACTAAGTGGTATCGACACATCTCAGTTTACAGAGTTTAATGGCTCACAAAAAGTTCAAATTATTAATAGAAAAGTTGGTCTTTCTACATTTGTAGATACTGTGACCGTTACTGGAGTTAGCACACACATCTTTGTTACTGATACTAGAGGTTTTGAACCAAGTGATCACATTGGAATTGGAACAGAGGTTATGGTGGTCACTGGTATTGACACTAACTTCTCTAGATTGTTTGTAAACAGGGAAAATTATGTTGGTGCTGCAATGACTCATGCTGCAGGCACTAACAATGTTATATTGAAACCAAATAAGTTCTTATTCCCTGTAGGAACATCAACAATCACACAATTTACATTTGATAATTATCTAACATACTTTAATCCACAAGAATCAGTTGGTGTTGGATCAACAGGAACTCACTACACTATTACATCTACTGGTTTTGGAACGGCAGCAATTCAGACTGTAGAGAATCGTTTTGTAGCTCAACAAAGAATATATCTTAGAGATCATAAGTTCTTTACAGGTCAAAAACTTGTTTACAATGCAGGCATCGCTGGTACATCTCTTGTTTGGGCAAAAGTAGCTGCTGGTGCAACTTCTGGAGTTGGAACTGAGGTTCTTCTTGAAGGAGATGTCTATGCAGTCAACTTTGATAAAGATCATATTGGATTAACTACCGTAGCGTTCTCTACAGCTGCTGATGCGATATGGTTCTACAATGTTGCTTCTAATTCTGGGTTTGCACATTCTTTATCAACTGCATATCCAAAAGTAACAACTAAAGTTGAAAGATTCTTCGGTGAAGTTGGTTGTTCTTCTGCTCACCAACTATCTGCTGGTGATATAATCAAAATTGACGCTTTACCCAAATCTACCGAATCAACAATACTTAGATATGATCCAGTAATTGCTAAAACTACTACAAAACGAGTTGGATTCACATATACAAGTTTTTCTGATGATTTAACTCAAATAAACATTGGTGATCAAGATTTACAGAGCGGTGATAAGGTTGTTTACTACGATAATGGAAATACTATCAATGGATTGATCAATAATGAAACATATTTTGTTCTTAGGGAAGATCCAGACTTCATAAAACTCTGCAAATACAAATCAGATGTATTTGACTCTAATCCAGTTTCAATATCAACAGTTACAACTGCAAGTCCTAGCAATTTAAGCTTTATTGCTAAGATCAACCCACCTTTGAATTTTACTACAGGTAATACCATAACATTTGACGTTTCTGATCCAAGCTTGACTGATATGAGATTGGACTTCTTTGAAGACATCACTTTCAACAATAGACTTGATGTTCAAGGTACAAATACTGGTGGATTCAACATTGTTAGAGATGGCATCTCTGGTAATGCAAATGCAACTGTAACTCTTAATACTGAGCTTCCTTGGCCAAGTAAAACTTACTACGATTTGACTCCTGTTGTTCCATCAGATACAAGAAAGACATTTGGATCATCTGACGTTGAAGTTACTGGTAGAAATAACATAACATTTAGAGATATCATTCTTAGAAACGAACATAGCGTTCTAATCAAGGATGATAAGACATTTACGTTTAATTTAAAAGAAAAACCACTAGAATCACAAAAATTTGTTTCTAGAGTCGGTGTAAGCACCATTACCTACAGCACAACGTCAGTAAATGCTAGAGGCCCCATATTTAAGACGAAAATCAATTTCCCAGGCAAGGGATACACAGTTTTACCGAAAGTTATTGGTTTTGCAAGCACACAAGGTCAAGACGGTATTGTAAAAGTATCTTCTCCCGAAATCGGACAGATTGATATTATTGAAAGAATTAAAGATGGATTTGATTATCCAACTGACCCAACTTTACTACCATTCTTAGCAGTTCCCGCTATTGTTGATATTAGTGGTATTGCCAGAATAAATGAGATACAAGTTCTTGATGGAGGACGTAGATATAATCAACCACCTACTCTTGCAGTCAGGGGTAACAGTAATGTGTCAATTGTAGCACATGTATCTGGTGGATCTGTTGATAGAGTAGAAGTCATACAAAATGCGTTTGAATTTAAAGAACCTTTAAGCATCATTACAACTAATAACTCTAATGGTTATGACATAGACAATATTACTCATAGTGGTACTACAGTTACTGCCGAATTGTTATTAGATCAACAATTTAATGTCCCAGTCACAACTGGTTATGCATCTACAGAAACTGAGTTGCCATTTACTATTGGAGACAAGGTATTTGTTGAAGGTTGTAGAATTAAACCAGCCTCACTACAATCAGGTGAAGCTAACTTTAACTCTGCTGATTATGACTTCTCATTCTACACAGTCACAGGTGTAAACACTACAAATGCGACTGTACAATTTAGCATGGCGGATGCGCCTGGAATATCCACAGTTACACTTGGAACTTACGATGATGACTTTACATTAGGATCTATTGTAAACTTCAACGATATGGCAAAATTCAATATGACTATTATTGATGATGCTAAGTACCTATCTGGTGAGAAAGTCACATCCACTAAGTTTGAAGGATTTGTAGCAGAAAATGGTTGGAATGTAAATATCAGTCAACTTAGATTGAGAGATACTATTGGTACACTCTTACCTGGCGACGTATTAACTGGTCAAGTATCTGAACTGAAAGGAAACGTAAGAGATGTTAACAGATTCAGCGTACCAACTACTCTTGGAGTTACAAGAGACAAAGTTTCCAAGAATGACTTAAACGTTGGTATACTTAACGATTTCAGCCAGAGACTATCCGACAACTTCTATTTCCAGAAGTTCTCATATTCAATCAAGAGTAATTTACCATATAACACATGGAAAGAATCAGTTAAGTCAATTGTTCATCCATCTGGATTCTTAGAGTTCTCTGATCTTGTCATAGAGAGTGATCCTAAAGATAATATTGATGCATCAAACTTACCATCAAGCATACTTGGTTATGTGGACGGTAAGTTATACGATGGCCCATTCCACGTTCATACAAGACCTGATGGATCACAGGTAAGAATGGTTGGTGCTGCACACACATCCACTCGTCATAGTATCATATATCCTTATCCTCCTACTATGAAGGTTAAGGCAGTTGATACTACAGTTGATCTTATCTTGAATATTGATAATGAAATTTACATGGGTAAGAGAGATAATTTCGCTATGGTTACGGAAGATGACGCTTTAGATGATGGTTCTGTACAAAGAATATTCTTCCCAGAGGGTAGACCAATTAAGAGTTTCATTATGAACAAGACTAATAAAGTCTTGAACTTAGATGACATCTCAAGTGGATTTACAGGAGAACATGATAGAACTGGTACACTAGTTGGAAGTAGACAGTTCCAACTAACAACTGGTGGTAATACAGCGTTTAAAAAATCATACAATGCAGCGTCAAGCACTGATGTCAACCTCCCGCTGAATATTATCAGTATTCAGAATCATGATTTCCAAACTGGCCAAGTGGTAAACCTTGACACTCAAGGTGGATCTAAGATCGGTATTGCGATTACATCATATACAACAGGAACTAAAGATATTGTAATGGCTGCGGTAACTTCTGGAGTGGGTGGTAGTTCTCTGTTTGAAAATGGATATAATGTTCAAATTCCAGGCCCTGTAACAGGAACTGCTGTCACAGAAAACCCACCTGGCCCTGTATTCCGAATCTATGGATTTGGTAGTGTTGACGGTGGTTTGCCTGGCTTCACTACAACTGGATCTGGTGCTAGATTCCAAGTTAAGTTTGACTTTGATCAAGGAACTGGTCAATGTATATCTACTGCTGTTGTTTTAATCAGTGGTGGTGAAGGTTACATTGTAGGTGACACTGTAGGAATTGCTGGTACATTCCTTGGCGGTGCATCACCAGCTAATGATTTGTTATTCCCTGTCACTAAGACAACAGGTTCCAGAGTTGGTATACAAACAACATACTCTAATGTGCCATCCACAAACAATGGATCTGGTTCTGGTGCGATCTTTAATATTACTAGAGATAGTAATTTAGACATCTCTGCTGTTGGTGTTGTTACTGGTGGAACTGGTTACGCCTCAACTAATGTCATAACAATTGCTGGAACATATATTGGCGGCACAACTCCTACTAACAATATAGAATTGACTCCTGTAGAGTGTGGAACAAATATCATGCCTAATGAATTATTTGTTCAAAAGGTTGATGATGTAAACTTTAGAGTTTCTGGTTTGTCAACATCATTACCATTTGAGTTTACTGGTCTAGGAACTGGTACACATCTCCTCAAAGTTCAAGATCCAAACAAACAAGCATTGATTCTAATTGATAATATCATACAGACACCTCTTACAAATAAACTACTAAGTGTGGAAGTTTCAAACGCTATTGGTGGTTCTGGTGAAAACATTACAGTTGGTACTGGTATCGGTTCACTATCGAAGGGTGATGTCCTTAAGATTGACGATGAATTCCTTAAGGTAAAACAGATAGGAGAATCAACGTTTGCACAAGCAAAACAAGCTATTGCAAACAAAGTTGTTGATGATAATTTCTACTACGATACAAAGAGAGTTAACTCAAATGTGTTGAATGTAGACACAACAACTGCTACTATGGATGATAACCCTCCATATTAACTATAAATAAAAAGAAAACGTTTTTTAAGTAATGTCTAAACAAGGGATTAGTACTGGTTCTGCTCCGAATGACGGCACAGGTGATACCCTGTTGGCAGGAACTATAAAGATTAATAATAATTTTAACGAGATATATGATACTTTTGGAGATGGTACTAATCTTGTAAGTTTTGTTTCCTTTGCCACTACAGCTGGTTATTCAACAAATGCTGGTATTGCATCAACTTCGATTGCTGCTGGTATTGCAAAGAGTGTTGCGGATGATATTAATATCAATACAAGTGGTGTTGTAACAACATCCTATGGTGATCTAGGTAAGGTTACAATACAACAGCCTGGTGCGATTGCAGAAGGCCCTATTGAGGTTGGAACTGCAACAACAATGTTCCGAATTAAGGCTGACGGTATGGTCGGTATTGGAACATCTTTACCTACATCTCAGCTAGAAGTTGCATCATTCTCAAACGAAAAACCAACTATTTGGGCAGTCGCAAAAGGGAATGGACATGGATTGCGAGTATCCGATCAAAATATATCAGATAATAAGTCATTCGTGGTCACTAATGAGGCATATACTGGTATAGGTTCTACCGCTCCTACATGTAGATTAGATGTAAAAGGTGATGTTCTGGTCAGTGGTGCAAGCACCTTGATGGATCAAGTAAACTTCAACTCTGATATTACAGAAAAAGTTGTAGGTAATTTTAGTGATGTGATGCAAGTCAGTGCAGGCGGTACGTTCACTATAGATGTTTCACAAGGATCTGTGGTGGTTGGCGTTGCAACAACAACAATTACCTCATGGGCATTTACAAATGTAAGTGGTCAAAATAGTAAAGCAACGACAGCGACACTTATTATCAATGCTGGAGTTGGATATACTTATGGTGATCCAGTTACAGTTAACGGTTCGACTATTGCGACAGGAGTAAAATGGGTTGGAGGAAATCCACCACCATCAACAGCAAATGACGATATCTTGACTTTTAGTATTATAAGAGATGCTACTGGTGTCACCAAAGTTTATTGTTCAAGTTCTATTAACATTAGTTGAGGAAACAGAGTAAATGCCAAGAACTACGCCTGGACAAGGAGTTCTACTAAGACCAACTTTTAACTCTGTTTATGGAGTAGTTAATATTGAGGTTTTAGATGGAGGAGCAGGCTACGCACAAACCGATCCACCTAAGATTACAATAGAGGGTACTGCAACCCCTAGTGTAGAAGGAGTTTTTTACCCTAAAATATCTGGTGTTGGAACAGTATCAGAAGTTGTTATATTTAAAACTGGTGTTGGATATTTTCCTATATTCAGTCAGACAGAACAGTCAGGTGTTGTTGTAGAAAGAGGTGCATTTGGGTCAATAGCCACAAGTCATGCTTCTGCTGGTATTGCATACTCAGTATTTGCTGGTGATTACAACATTGTAGATGATAATATATTCTTCTCTGATGCACCTTATGGTAAATCAGGCCCTACAGGATTACAAACTAATTCTTCATTTTCTGGTAGATTATTTTCTAGACAGTTAGATTCATTTGATCCTAAAGATAAAAACGTAATACTAGATGATATTTCGCTAGAATTTACTGGTATTGCTGGAACACAATTTTCATTATCTGAAAATACAGGCATTGTTACATCACTCTACAACAATGTAAACACAGGTGTTGATATAAACAACAATCCTTTTATATTGATCAATAATGTTGTCCAAACGCCAGGATTAGACTTTGAAATATTAGATAATGCAGAGAATAAACTTAACTTTTTAAGTGGAGTTCCGAGAGCGGGAAGAATTAGTAAAGTAGGATTACAAACTGGTGCTGGATATTATATTCCACAAAAAGCAGCCGTAAGAGTTGGTGTTGGTTCTACAGGTAGTCTTGAATTTATTCAAATAGAAGGTAAAGGTCAAGGTTACAGAAAAGTACCAGAAATTACTGTAAAATCATCTCAAGGTTTTGGTGCAAGCATTACTGCATTTTTGGGCGAGTCATCAACCACTAGTGTTGCAATTAGCACTGTAACTTATAATCATATTGCTGGTGTTGCTACATTTACAACTGGTAGTCCTCACGGATTTGAATCTGATGATAGAGTAAGAATTACAGGTGCTGGATTTACATTCTCACCAGTATCTGCAGCAAGAGATATTGACACATTTGGTTATGATTATATTACTGGTATTGCAACTGTATATGTTCCCACTGGACACTATATTGGCACATCTGGTAATCAGAGTAAAAACTTACTTGTAAAAGGAGTTTTAGTTACAGAAGGTATCTCTACATTTACATTCAGAGAAGATGGGTATCCAATTGTAAGTATCCTTAACTCACAAACAGTAACTATTATGGCTGGTGTGGGTACACAACCATTAGTATACATTACTGGTGGTACAGTTCAGGCTGGTATTGATACTGCAATCATGGACGGTAAAAACGTCACAGGTTTTGATATAATAGGTGCGACTGCAAATACATTTAAAGCTTTTGTTGGAATATCATCTTTTGCACATCAATATGTTGGTGGTGGTGTTGTAAACAGAGCAGAAGCTGGTATCATTACAAACTTCAGTATCGTAGAGGGTGGAACTGGATTCTATGCTCCAAAACACATTGAACATGTTAATCAAAATCCTCCAACTGGTATCACTACAATTACCGCTGTTGGTGATAAAGATGGTGATTCAAAAAATATAAACGCACTAGAATATGATTCTCTTTCTGGTGTTGCAACTATTACTGCTGCATCTGCTCATGGATTAACAACTTCAAGTGTTGTTAAGTTATCTGGTATTGCATTTAGTACAGGTGTTGGTGATATAATCTTCCCATCTGATACTCAGAGATATTTTGGTGTTACTGGTATCAATAGCACACTAAACTTTGAGATCAATATTGGTATTGCAATGACTACCACTGGTATTCATACTGCTAATGTTGGATCTGGTATTGGTTCATTTATTCCATACAAAGGTCATGGATTAGAGAACGATGACTATGTTCAAACCACTGGTATTGCTGTTACATTTACAAGTGCCCCAGCTGTGCAAGTTGGTCATGTTGAATATGATGAATCATCTGGTATTGCAACTATCACCACAAGAAAGAACCATAATCTTACAGAAGATGATTGTGTTGTTCTTTCTGGTATTGCATTTACTTGCGACTATGACCCTGCCCTAGGCGTTGGAAGTGCATTATATGATAATGTAACTGGAGTTCTAACTGTAACCACTGCAGCGCCTCACGGCTACAAAGTAGGTAAAGATGTTATTCTAACTGGTCTTGCATTTACATGTGCTTTAGATAATGGTGCTTATCAACATTATTATCCAAGAAGTAGATCAACTGCATACGATACTTCTATTCCAATTGTAGGTTATTCTGGAACTGCACTAGAAGTAGATGTCGGTATATCTCGTGTAAAAAATCAGTATATTCATAGATTTGAAGAGGCTCTTCCTGGCGCATTGATATACGGTGGAGATTATCCTCACTTATTCCTCCGTGCAGAAGAGGGTGCATTACTCACTGGAGGGCCATATCTACATGAGTTCCACGGTGCAACTGCAACATCAACATTTGCTGGTGGTGATTATGCACATACTTATGTAAGTTCTGATGAAAAAACCATCAAGGTTGGTGGTGATTATGATCATCAATTTGTAGCTTCTGAAACTATACCTAACTGTATAGACATAGTTGGTGGTGGAACAACAACACCTACTGACGCTGACTACAATCCTGGCACTGGATCTTTGGTGTTGACTGTTGCGAATCATGGTCTTACAGGCCCTACACAACACTCAATAACAACCGCAAATTATAACCCCATTGTGGGTATTATGACTTTGACCATGCCTAGTCATGGATTCTCAAATGGTGATGAAGTTAGAATAGCAGATGAATCTATAGGTTGGAAGTGTTCATTAGACGCATTTACAACAACCAAATACTATCCAAGATCAACCGATCCTATAAGTGATTCTTGGCTACCTATCAGTAACGTTTCTACTAATACATTTGAAGTCTTTGCTGGTATTACTACTAGATTAGATTATACTGTTTCTGGCGCAGATTATACGCCTTCTGTAGGTGTGATGACAATGAGTATTGGAACTCATGATTTGACAGTGGGACAGAGTATTAAATTTAGAGATGGTTCATTAGGATTTTCATGTACTGCTGATGGAAATAGTTCAACAAAATATTATCCAAGAGCGAAAGATCCAACCTACAATACTGCCGTTCCGATTATAGGTGTAGCTGGAACTACTATCACAGTCAATGCTGGTATCTCAACTATCGTCAAATACAATATAAGATTTGCTTCATATACTCCAGCCTCAGGTATCATGACTGTTTCTCTTGACAGATTGCATGGATTCCAAGCTGGTGAATCGATCAAATTTAAGCCTGGATCTGTAGTATTCAAGTGTGAACAAGATGGTTTCCAAACTAATCATTTTTATCCAAGACCAAGTGACCCATACTATGATAAACCAGTAGAAATTGTTGGTGCTGCTGGTACGTTATTCACAGTAAATGTAGGCCCTACAACTTCTTCTAATCTTTACCAATTTGTACCTAATCAAGGTATAGCTGTTGAGGGTGTTATTGCTGGTGGTGATTATCCATACTCATTAGTCGGTATTGGTACTGATGCGGTCATAACTGGTGGTGGAGATTATACACCTTACGTTTATGTTTCATCTAGTGCAAATAATGTCGAAAGACCATCACAAAGAATAAAGATAGCAGAGGGTTCGTTATCATTCAAGTGTGCTAAAGATAACTATGCAACCATTCATGCATATCCTCGTAAGACAGACCCAGTTTATGATACGAATATAGGAATCGTATCTGTAACAACAAACACCTTTGAAGTAAGAGTTGGTGTTTCTACAATCGAAGAACGTTCAATATCAACATCAACATATAACCCTGCAACAGGTGACTTTATAATGAATGTTGGTGCTGGACATTCATACATTAATGAGTCGGCTCATACAATTTCGACGGCAACGTATAATGCTAGTACTGGTGTACTAGAACCAACCATTGCAAATCATGGTTTTGTTGCTGGTGAATATGTCAAGTTTGATTTAGAATCAATTTCATTCAAATGCGATCTAGATGGATACACTGCAACTAAGGCATACCCAAGATATTCTGATCCATTCTTAAATCAATGGTTGCCAATATACAACGTTGGAGTAAATACATTCTCCGTAAATGTTGGTGTATCTACTATTGTAAATGCACACTGGTTCCAGAGTGCGACAACAGGCGGTCTTAAGAAAGCAAGAGACACTATTGGTATCAATACTGCATCCATAATATTCACATGTGCCAGAGATAATTACGCAACAGAACATGCATATCCTCGTCCTGATGATCCCATAGGTGGTAATGTATCTGTTGGTATTGGTTCTACATCCGCTGACACTATAACAATCAATGTTGGTGTATCAACAATAGTTAATTACAACATTGCAACTGCATCATATACTGCAAGCACAGGTATTATGACTGTGTTCTCTAATGTTCATGGATTCAATGGATCGTATGTTAGAAACGTAGAATTTGCAACTTATGATGCTGTATCTGGTATTATGACTGTGACATCTGCTGGTCATGGAATGGTTACTGGTAATAGAGTTCAGTTTGAAAGAGATTCCATAAGATTCAGATGTAAGATGGATGGTAGAAAGTCCATCAAGAGTTATCCAAGAAGAAAAGATCCAGCAGATCAACAATGGTTGTCAGTTACAACTGTTGATCTCGATAAGTTTAGCGTAAACGTAGGAACATCTCCTCTTGTTTACCATACTCCTACAAGTGGATCATATGATCCTTTCACTGGATTAATGACGATTGATATCGGATCTCATACACTCCAGAAAGGAACTTCTGTCAAATTAAAAACAAATGGATTCAAATTTACCTGTGCCTTAGATAATCATGCGACAAATCACTTCTACCCAAGGAAATCTGGTCTTAATGGCCCAGATCCTGCTTACAATACTGCTGTTAAGATTACTGCTACTACAGATACCACCATTACTCTGGACGTAGGAACATCATCTAATCAAACTGAACACATCCTAGTCTCTGCCGTTAATAATGCGGTCATCAGTGGTGGTAATTATCTCCATACGTTTGAAAACGCAAAACTTGGTGGTATGTTGATTGCCAGAGATACTATTGGTCTTGCTACTGATTCATACACATGGAGATGTTCTCAGGATAACTACGCAACAGACCACACATATCCAAGATCAACTGATCCTATACACAACACAGAGGTTGGTATTGTCACCTCTACAATAGACACGTTTACAATCAACGTTGGTATTACATCCAGAGTTAAGTTCAACGTAACGAACGCTACCTATGATGCAAACAGTGGACTGGCAACTATAACCACTGACTCATCACACGGATTGTCAACTACAACATCAGTAGGATTGATGACTGGCGGATTGATTTACTCTTGTTCTATGGATCAATATGCGACAGAACATCCATATCCTAGACCCACAGACCCAGCACACGACACCGCATTATATCCAACTGCCGTAACATCTAACAACGTCACTTTGAATGTTGGTGTTTCTACTAGAGTTGCATATAATATTAATCATGCAGACTATCATGAATCCATAGGTATCATGACTGCATACTTACCAGTTGTTCATGGTATTACAACTGCTGCTGGATCTGCTAGAAATGTAAAATTAAGAACTGAGGGAATTTTATTCTCATGCTCACAGGATAACTATACTACAAAACAATTCTATCCAAAAGGAGGAGATCCTTTCTACAATGGTTCTCTGATTACTAGAGTCATTGATAACAATACTATTGAAACACAGGTAGGGCCATCTACTACACCTAGTTTCTACAATGGTGGTGGTACAATTCAAGGTGTCATACTTGCACCTAGACTGAATAACAACTCTCCTAGTGGAACTGACTTTGCTGCTGGTGGTACATTTGTAGATAAGATTATCGACAATAAAACATACGTTGTTAATGTTGGTATTTCAACAGTGGATCACAACTATGCTAGGGCTGGTCTTTCACAACAGGGTAAGAGAATTGCATCTTCTATAGAACAAGGATTCTCTGGATTTGATGTGATTGAAAAACTAGATGCTGCAACCTTTAGAGTTAATGCTGGATTAACAACACAAAAAGCATTGTACAAGAGAGGTGGTGAAGTAACTAAACCAGTGACTGTTGAAGTTACTGAACCAGACAACTATTTCAATGAAGATTTAATCTATGCTTCAGGTAATTCAGGTATCGGAACAAATTCTAAGATTGATTTCCGTATCAACGTTGATGGTAACATTTCAGAGTTCAATATTCTTGAAGAGGGAACAGCGTTTAAGGTTGGTGATAATCTAACAGTTGCTGGTATCGCAACTGATCCAAGAGTCGGTGTATTAACAGAATTCCAATTAACAGTTGAAGAACTAGAAAACGATAGTTTCTCAGGATTCTATCCTGGCCAATTCATCTTGTTTGACGATATTGCACCATTCTTTAACGGAACTCGTAAGAAGTTTACTCTGTCAGTAACAACTAGCGGTGTAACAGAAATTTTAAGTCTTAAGACATTGCCTGGTAGTGACATGGATATTACAAATAATATCTTTATCTACATCAATGATATCCTACAGACTCCACAGTCTTCTTACACATTCAAAGGAAGTAGAGTTATCTTTACTGAAGCACCAAAACCAGATTCTAAGTGTTCTGTATTTTACTTTAGAGGATCTAAGAGAGATGTTGAGACTGTTGAACCAGTTCAGTCATTGAAACCTGGCGACACTGTACAAATTAAAGAAAATAAATTAGACATTACTGACATTGATCAATTTGAAAGAACCAGTAAGAGAATTGTTGCTTCTGATCTTCTAGAAACATTTACATATAACAGTATTGGAATCGATACTTCACAAGACGCTGATAGACCGCTTTCATGGGAAAAACAAAGAAGTGATCAGATTCTTTCTGGTGTTCTAATATCTAAAGCAAGACCTAGTTTGAAGAGTAAGGTTCTACCCACAACTAGATTAATTAGGAACGTTGGTAAGACTGATGATAAAATTTACGTCAACAATGTATATCCATTGTTCAATGCTATTGATAAACTTGTACAAGCAGAAAACTCTATTCAAATATTTGATGATAACGAAATTATACCAGGCGTTGTAACCTCTATCGTTTCTACATCCTCAAGTATATCATCTCTAACTATAAGTTTTGGTGGTACAGGATACTCACTTACAAATCCAGAAATTTCAATATCTAACTCTAAAATCAATCGTAAAGATCCAATTAAAGATTGGAAGTTTGATGGTATCAGTGGTATTGTTCAATCTGTAGATTTCAAAGCAATCACACAGTCAGAACCATATGTGGCTGTTGGTTCAAGTAGTTACTACATCAATACCAAGAGTGGTACATTCTGGGAAAGAGGACAGATTGGATTTGGTAATACAGTCCAATTTAATGGTGTGGGAATGGGATTCTCATCTGGTAATACCAATGCCAAATATGTCATGGCTGTTGGAGATGGTGCTGCAATGGCAAGAGCAGTTTCGATTGGTAATAGTTTGTCCGCTTGGACTCCTATTGATTTGAAAGAAAAGAGAACAATCCCTGCAATAAACGTAACTAATACATTTGACAGTACATATATTGGTGACTTCCAAGATGTTATCTGGGAGAGATCAAGAGACACATGGGTTGCAGTTGGTGCTGGTGGATCTATCTTTACTGCGGTTGGTATGACAACAGCAGAGGCATTTAGTCAATTCTCTGGAACTTTAGAAACACTGAACTCTATTGCATATGGACAGGCAGAATTTATTGCAGTTGGTAATGGTGGTAAAGTCATTGCTTCTAATGATGGTTTAATTTGGTCAAACAAGGTAAGTAACACAGTTCAAGATATCAATGATGTTATCTTTGATGGTAGTAAGTTTATCTTTGTTGGTAACAACGGAACAATTGGTCTTTCTACAAATAAGAACTTCTGGCAACCATACAGTGAACAATTACCAGCTGGTACACAACACCCTGCAACATTTGACTTCGCTAAGATTAAATTCTTCAACAACTTCTATATCGGTATTAGTACAGTAGGAGAAGTTTACTACTCATTTGATTTGGCAAACTGGAATAGAAGAGAAATACCACATCCGAATGAAATTCGTGATATCGCTAATACACCATACGGTAATTCTAATAGTACAAGAATCCTTGCTATAGGTAGTGGAACAACTCAATTCTATGCTGACCCAGTTATCAACAGAGCGACTGCAACTGCATCAGTAACTTCTGGTGTAATAACTTCTGTAACTGTCACAGATGGTGGATTTGGTTATGATGTTGGTAGTTCACCTCCAGTTCTTGTTCAAACTGATAAGACTAGAAAAGAGGACATCTTCTCAATAAATGCGAAGGGAGACTTTGGTGATATTGTAGGAATAAATACATGGTTGCCAGGCAGCGCAAATGTGTTACCTAGATTGGCGTTCACATTGAAATCTCAATTCAATGATAACACTAACTTAGGATATGGATATTCCTCACTCAACCAGCTTGGGGTCAATTTCACTGGATTACAAAAAGGTGATTTCTTTACAATCTATGATAGTCCTCTAGTCGTAGGTCACGCACTTACTGGCATTACAACTTCTAGTGGTTCAAATGTAACTGTTGGAGTAGTTACTGAGGGTGACTATCTAGGAGGTGTATTCAGAGTAGAGACAATTACTCCTGGCGATGCAGTCTCTGGACTTGCCACTGTAACATGTGCCTTCTTGCCTGGCCCTGTGTCATATGGTAACAATGTAATTCAAGTTGGTCTTGCTGTAACAGCAAATACAGATACCTTCTGGGGTAAATACAGTTGGGGTCAAATCTTTGGATATCAGAATCGTGGATCAGGAAATCCCGAAGAATTTTTCGTCAATAACTTGAATGGTAATACTGGATTATCTACAGCTTCTGTAGTTTCCAGAAGAAAGCCATTAACTTAACCACTAAATAAAAGAAAAAAACGTTTTTTTAAAATGCCTGCTATTATATCCGAACAGTTTAGAATTCTAAATGCCGAGACTTTTGTGAAGAGTTTTGTCGGAGTCGGATCTACTGTAAACAAATATTATGCGTTCATGGGATTGCCAAATTCTACTGAACCAGCGGCAGGCGGTACTGCCACATGGGCCACAAACACCCCTGCACCTTTAGATGGATTCGAGGAGGAATACTCCATAAAAGAGTCTATCATTGCGATGAAGAAGGTTACGGACAAAGATGTTCGTAGACTTTGTAGAAAGGTAAAGTGGGTAGCTGGAACAACTTACGAGATGTACAGGCATGACTATAATATTTACAATCTAACACCTATTACTTCACAGGGTAGTTTGTACGAAGCAAATTACTACATAGTGAATGAAGACTTGAAAGTTTACGTTTGTCTACAAAATGGATCAGACCCAGAGAACCCAAAGGGTAGGCCTTCATATGACCAACCCACATTTGTTGACCTTGAGCCAA
>CEUU01004725.1_pt1 | contig 21922 bp, 14 predicted proteins | sample 531321 | NCBI WGS metagenome assembly CEUU01 (sample SAMEA2622658, study PRJEB7988) | marine metagenome | isolation source: saline water (ENVO:00002010), including
CCTATCAGTATCCATAGTTTCGTTGGCATCTTGCGGGAATGCATCGGTATTGTTACCCACTCCATCACCATCGTCATCATGAGTCTCATTAGCATCAAATGGGAACTCATCAGAGTTGTCACCGACTCCATCACCGTCAGAATCCGTAGTTTCGTTTGGATTGTCTGGGAAGTCATCCTCAGTATCGACAACTCCATCTCCATCTGAGTCAGTAGTTGGATTAGAGATAATCGTTGCACTATTTATGACAACAGGAATCGTCGGAATGTCAAGATTACCAGTTTGAACCTCAGATAACAGGGTTATTGAATTACATCCACTGGTAACTTCACCAAATACAGTGTGGACTCCATCTAGCCATGTGTGCTGGGAAATGTCATCAGGCATAATGAAGAATTGACTAGACCCAGTGTTTGGAGCACTTCTTTTTGCCATTGAAATCTTACAGGAAGTGTGAACTAAGCCATTATCTGCTTCATCAGGAACGGTGTATAATGTCGAATTAGAACATTCAGCAGAACTATTCATTGCTTGTCCGTAACAATAACCGTACCACTCGTAAGCATAACCGCCGGTTCCATTATTGTTTTCGAAATCTCCTCCCTGTATCATAAAATCATCAATAATTCTGTGAAAGGTTACACCGTCATAGTTTCCTGCTTGTACATGCTTGAGGAAATTATCAACGTGTATTGGAGCAGCGTTCAAATCTAATTCAATCTCAATATTGTGAACCGATAAGGCATTTTCCAGACTTTCTCCGTGATAAATTTCCATCGCAACAACAGGTGAGACATCAGTATTATCATTTTCTCCATCTCCATCACTATCTGATTCATTTGGATTTGTTCCATTTTCGAATTCCTGAGTATTATTCAATCCGTCTCCGTCTTGGTCAATAGAAGCATCACTCGAATTAAGAGGGTCTAACATGTTAACAACTTCGTATCCATCAGGTAAACCATCTCCATCAGAATCAGGAGAATTCGGATTGGTTGAATTCAGAAATTCTTCCAAATTGGAGAGGCCATCTTCGTCTCCATCGTTACAGACGCCATCACTATCTCCCTCAGCCCAATCACCTTCGCACCAATGAGCATCTGAAGAGTCCAGGGGATCTAATCCATTTTGAACTTCCCAACCATTAGGCATACCATCTCCATCATCGTCTTCTAACGAATAATTATCAGATTCATCGTATGTAATATTAATGGAAATTCCATCCTCAAGTATTATTTCATCAATTCTTAAATTTTGTACTACTCCATCAATAATAATTGTGACATTACCTGGATCTAAGAATAATGGATCAAATGTTGAATCACCTGATTGGGAGATATTCCATACTGCAAAAAACAAAGAAAGGTTCAGTGTAATTGGTTCATATGTTTCAATATGTAATTTGCCCGTGTCATCATGAGTGTGTAAAAGATGCATTGCATTAGGACAGGCGACAGTATCAATTCCCATGTTTGCTGGGATAGGGATTTTAGCGCCACTAACTGTTAAATTAAGCCATGGATGAATATGCATAGCTAAATTAGAATGCCCAGTCAAACATTGATTTGGTAGTGATAAAGTATCATCTGAGGTTTCATTTCCTGTATTATTTGAAGTTTCATTTCCTGTATTATTTGAAGTTTCATTTCCTGTATTGTTTGTGGATTCTTCTTCTTGATTATCATTCTCATTTTCCGTAATAATTGTATCATTATCACTCACACAACCAGACAAGATAGATGTAAAAATTAATAATACTACAAAAAAAGTGGGCTTCATATTTTTTCTGATAAAGAATTGGTTCATATGCTGCGGTATAAGTTATACAATATCAATTTGATTGTAATAAAAGATTCTTAATCTGAAATGTAATGGATGTCATGTGGCAGGGTTTTTATCTTATGGAAGACGAGATAATTCGAACATAATCTATTTATTGATAATCTCAATTACTATATTTTGTTTATTCTTTTTGTTTGAAACAAATTTTACACGTTCTCAAATTGCAAGCGGAGTTAGTTATTCCTCGGATATAATACCACAGACTTTCATAGCTATTTTCAGAACATTGTGCGCGTATATTACATTTCATGCCATCTTTATTTGGATGATTATGGACAAGAATGGTGCAATTATGTATGCGTTTTTTAAGAATGAAAAGGAAATCTTGTATAATCATATAAACGGTGTGGAGCGATTAGTGACATTCAGTTCTTGGAATTTAATTATTTTATGTTTATTCTTTACATCGAGTTCTTTGTTAACATGGGCTGATATATTTCAAATTCCTGTACCAGAATTTGCAATCATCATGACTCCTGTTTTATATTGTACTTCGATAGGTATGGCTACATTCACTGCGACAATTGTCACCTATATCTTGGCACCCAATGCAATAAAAAGTGGAAGAGAATATGATTATTTATTCGAAAAACATCAACAAATGATGCATAATTGGCCCGTGATATTTCTTTTCCTAGATTTAATTTTTACTAAGCCAGTTTTATCTTGGAAATTTTTAATTTTAGGAATCATTATTGCAATTGTATACGTAATTTTTGCTTATATTTTTGCCAGTTATTTTGGAGGATATTATGTCTATCAATTTATAGACCCACGGTTAAAATATTCTCCTATAATACTGTCGCTGTTGGCTATTGCGATTTCATTTTTTTATGTGCTCGCATGGATTGGAACTAAGATTATGGAAATAAATTATTTTTTGGGGTCTCTAGCTTTTATATTTTGGTGCTATTGGATAGTATTATTCAGATCAGACTCTATAAAGAAAAAGATTGTCGAAGAATAATAAAATTATTTTATCAAAAATCTTTCTAAAAATTTGTGGATCTTTTTTCCATATGGGGGGTAAGCTAGTCTTAGAGGATTTATTCTACCTTTGAACACTACTGGTTTCGGTCTTGAAAATGTCTCAAAGCCTTCTCTACCGTGATATTGTCCCATCCCTGATGCACCTACTCCTCCAAAAGGTAAACTTTTAATTGCAAACTGTATAAGAGTATCATTAAATACAACTCCTCCAGATTGCGTTTCATTAATTATTCGTTGTTTTATTTTTTTATCTTTACCGAAGTAATACAAGGCGAGCGGTTTTCCATTCGAATTGATTATTTCAATTGGTTCAGAAATATCGGAATAAGTTATTACAGGTAGTATTGGTCCAAAAATTTCTTGTTGTGTGATGTCCATATCTTCAGTAGTTTCAAAAATTAAATGGGGGGGTATCTTTTCTTTGTTACTCCAAGTAGATATTTTTTTGATTTTAGCGCCTTTAAGCTCGGCGTCCTCGATTAAATCCAAAATTCTAGTACGATGATAATCATTAATGATACTAGAATATCCTGAGTCTTCTTCACCTTCAGGATACATTTCTTCAAAGGATTTCTTATATTCTATCAAGAATTCATCTACCTTATTATTTGGGATGTAAATATGATCAGGTGCAATACATGTTTGACCAGAATTAATAGATTTACCAAAACAAATTCTTCTGGCTGCAGAAGGAATATCTGCATCTGCGCCAATAATTGTAGGACTTTTGCCACCCAACTCTAAAGTTACTGGAGTAAGATTTCTTGCAGCCTCTGCCATGACTAATCTTCCAACGTCTGTTGAACCCGTAAACATTAAATGATCGAAAGGTAATTTTGAAAATTCTATACCAATATCTACGTCTCCACAACAAACTGCTACATACTCAATATCAAAATATTTAGAAATTAATTTATGAAGAAGTTTAGATGTTTTTGGTGTATGTTCTGATGGTTTAATCATAACTCTATTGCCACTGGCAATTGCATAAACTAAAGGTGATAGTGTTAGGTCTATTGGATAATTCCAAGGAGAAATTACCCCTATAACTCCTAGCGGCTGCCAAAAAACTTTTGATTTAACAGGGAAGTTTAACAAACCTGATTTTTTCGATTGTGGTTGCATCCATTTTTTCAAGTTTGATTTGACATATTTAACTAAATGTTGAGATTGCATGAGTTCAATAATTAGAGTTTCATAATGACTTCTGTGACCAAAATCCTCACTGATTGCTTGAATCCATTCTGACTTGTGTTCTGAGAGAATTTTTAGTATCAGATCAAGACCTTGTTTCCGTTCTTTTAAACTCGGTATTAGAGAATTTTGAAAACTGTTTTTCTGATTTAAAAAAATTTCTTGCATGTTCAACCCCCAAAAATTAATCTCTACCTACAAAACCGTCCATTGTTTTGTTAACACCCAAAATATCTCCGATCCAATCATATAGCCAAACCGGCAATAATTTACAAATTAATGCTGCATAGATAAATCTTGGCGTCAATAACCTTCTTCGGTTTTTTTGGATAGATTTTATGATTTTATGAACTACTTTTTCTTGTTTTAATACTGGTAATAAAAAAAATCTTTTCTTCACTCCTTCGAACATTCCAGTATTGGCAACATAAGGACAAATGACTGTGGTTCTGACCTTACTATTCATACCTCTTAATTCTGCCCTTAGAGCTTCATCAAAACCTACAGCTGCAAATTTAGATGAGCAATAGTCAACTAATTTTGAGGTTCCTACTAACCCAGCTGATGATGCTATTGTAACTACATGACCTTTATTCTGCTCGAGCATAGTTGGTAAAAATGATTGTACGGTCCAAAAATGTGCTAAAGTATTAATTTGAAATGTTTTTTCAACTTGTTCTTGCGTTAATTCTAGGAAATTTTTCCCAGATACTACACCCGCATTATTAACTAAAATATCAATAGATCCAGATCTTAATACTTCAGTAGCGCAATTATTAATTTCTTCGCGATTTCTTAAATCACAAATCATTATTTCAACTTGATTACCTTGTGATTCTATTTGGTTTTTAATTGAGGTGAGGCCTTCTTTATTAATATCCCATAAAACCATTTTTCCACCTCTTTTGGACATTTGTAATGCCATTGATTTACCAAAACCGCTTGCTGCTCCGGTAATTAAAATTCTACTACCCGATATTGATGTCATAATTGTACCGTGAAAGAAGTAAGCAATGAAGGTTTCATTATTTTTATAAAACTATCCTATTGATTTTTCTCCTGGCCCTAAGTCATAGATCAAAATTCCCACATTTTTGGTATTGAGTCGCAAAAATTTGAGAAATTTCTACTATTCGGAAATGAAATTAAGAATTTGTTCTGCAACATGAGGAGATCTTAAAATCCTTCTGTGTTTCAAGTCTTGAGTCATGTATAATTTCGCATTTTTCATATCTTTTTGTATTTTCTCTGCAATTTCGGGCATCGCTTCCATATCATCCTGACAATGTACAATTAGAGTATTAACATCAATATCTTTTACAAATCTATCAGGTCCGAAATCTGAGGGATTAGAACCAAATTGTTGTTCTGCTAAACTATACATTCGATCTGCATAGTACTTTTGGTCCAAGTTGAATAAACCCACAAAAATTTCAAACATCGGCCTTATGCTATAAGCAGCAGTAGAAATTAAAACCAATTTTCGAAGTTCTAATCCACAACGTACAGAATTAAGTGTGGATACTGCTCCAATAGAGTGAGAAATTACAGTATGAAATGGTCCTAGTAAATCTGAGAGTTCGTTGATTAGTGCTGTGAATTCTGGTAAATTAGTTATCCCTGCTTCTGATTTACCGTGACCTGGTAAATCTACTGCTATGATATCATAACCTTCACCAGCAAATGTTTCAATCATATTATAATATTGACTTGCCCTACCATTCCATCCGTGAACGAATAATATTTTAGGTCCATTATTTTGAATTGTATAAACTACCACCTCTTTCGCTATTGAGTCAACATAAATCTTCTTCTGTTCAGTTTTATTGTAAAAATTAGATTCTCTTTTTGGTATTTTGAATTTAATTGGCCCGCAAAATATTCTCCAAATAAAAGCAGTTGCTAAAGATTTGGAAAATAAATTCAATATCTTTGCAAAAAATCTAAAAAACCAAGGGAGTCTATAATAGTCCGTTGCAAAATGATGTTGACTGGTCAATTTAAACACGCCTATCTAAATATTACCATGGAAATTTTATAGTCCACCAAATAGCATCATTAATAATAACTTGAATTGCTAGCATCCCTGCTCCAATTAAAGCCCAATTTGCACCTTTAATTCCCTTTTTATAGGCACTAAAGGCTATAAGTCCTAACAAAATATTACCAATTGAAACTAAAATTAAGATTCCTATTACTAGGTATGCAGTCCATGAAAAATCATTTGAAATGTGAAAATAAGTTGATTCTATCCAAAGTGACGAAGGCACCATCACTAGAAGAAACCCAAACAGTAACCTTGCATTACCTCCCGAATTTGATTTACTCCAAGGCCAGCTTAATGATTCGACGACTAAGGAGTCCCATTTGTATAAAAATAACCACCACATCATGATAAAACCTGTTGCGGCTATAAACATACATGCAGTATTCACTCCTCTAAGATTCTCTGGAATCCCTCCCCATAAAGCCGCTGGATCTTCCATTCGAGACAAAGTAAATAAGTAAGATATCAGTACAAGCGGACCAAAAATAAAACAACAGGTTCTGACTGTAGATCTAGTAATTTTCACATTATTCACTTCCCTTGACAACCATGGGTCTTACAGCTCCACACTCGGGGCATAATTGTATATCGTCTATGTATTCATATCGACAAGCGGGGCATGAGTTTGCCAGAACCAAATTTTTAGTTACGAGAGATTCTTTGATTTCTTCTTTAGAAATTTCTAAAATCAAACGTTCTGAACTAACTTCATTAACAACCCATCTTCCTGCGCCGCCCATTTTTAACAAGATATCTGGAGGTAAACTAATCATCCCCATTTCATCAATTAATAATTCTCTAGATTCTGCCAACTCTTCAACCTCGAAACCTTGTCCATGTTGAGCTATAAATCTCCCATCGCGTAATTCTAATGCCCTGTCACAAAAATCGGCAACTTCACTACTATGAGTTACTATTAAGAATGAAACTTTTTTGTCTTTATGTAAACTTTTGAATAATGATAGAACCTCTCTACTAGTTATTGGATCTAAAGATCCTGTTGGTTCATCTGCAAGTATTAGTTTAGGCTTAGTGATTAAAGCTCTAGCAATAGCTACTCTTTGTTGTTCTCCACCTGAGAGCATTGCAGGTAACCCTTTCATTCTACTTTCTAAACCAAGTTCGATTAGTAACTTCTTAGCTTCGGATTCTGCTATTTTAGATTTGATGCCTTGGTGTCTTAGAGGCTGAGCTACGTTATCAATTGCAGATAAATGTGGCAATAAATTTCCTTCCTGAAATATAAATGAAACAGTTTTTTGCCTTAATTCTACTAATTCCTTTCCTGTTAATCTTGTCATATTTCTGTCCGCTAATGAAACAGATCCAGCACTAGGCTTCATGAGGCCCCCTAAACACTTCAAAAGAGTAGATTTACCACTGCCTGATGGGCCTACAACTGCAACCGCTTCTCCAGGAAGAACATTAAGATGTAATCCTCTAAGTGCTACAACATTACCATCCTCAGATTTAGATTCGTAAACATGGTATAAACTATCTGCTGATAAAATTGTTTGATAATCTGTTACTTCTTCAGTCATATTATTCCCCCTTTAGCACTGTTGAAAGGTCCGATTTCAATGCTTTACGTGTGGTACTTAACAGTGCTACAACAACTGCTACAAACACAGTCAATGATACAATAGTAAGTTCAAACCAAGGCCATACCAGATTCCTATCAATAATAGTTTCACTACCTCCAAAAATTCCGAAAATAAAACCGAATACTGAAAATAAGCCATTAAAGGATAGTGCTAAAGCCATACCTAATAAGATTCCTAAAAACATAGATACAACTACAATTGATAGTATTTCAAATAGTACAAGTCTAATTATCTGGTTTGGGCTAGCTCCAATTGCTTGTAGTACCGCTAATTCTTTTTTACGTTGATTCAATACTAATGATAAGAATACAAACGCTGATGCAACAGCGGCAATGCTAGCGACTACAAATTGTAGACTAAGTAGGCCTTGAGTTCCGAATATTAATCCTCCAGACCTTTCAACTTCACTATGTTTAGAAGACCAATCCATCGCACTTGAAATTCTAGAGTCTGCATCCAAATTTGCTCTAAATCCTTCAAGTTCATCACCTTGAATTTCATTAATCTTAATTATCCAGGTATTCGTTGAAAAGTTATCTGCAGTATCTTCTCCAACTAAAGCTCTCCAAGAGGTTTCGCCTATAACTAATGTATCAGACATTGTTGAAGTAGGAATTCCAGGTAAAAATTCGTGTACTCCTATGTAACGCAAAGACAGATTGTATTCTGTTGATTGAATTTCTATGTTAAAATTATCATTATCAAAGAGCAGCTCTGCCATGGAGGAAGGTAAGTTTTCTACAGTAGGCTCTAGCAAAAACCCATCACATGAGCTCGTATTTGTAACTATACCGTTGGGACATTTTGCATTGTCTAAATTTGATAGAGATAAGTTAAACAAACCGATACTCCCTTCAAGATCAGCACCACTAAAGTCAGAATTAGTGATGAAATTAACTCCAAAGCTATTGAAAATTAATGTATTAGAGAGATTTGAGCCCGAGAAATTTACGTTATTCAGATTTGTATCACTGAACAGTGAGTTTGTAAATGTAGAATTTGATAAATTTGCTCCACTTAAATTTGTGCCTGAGAAATCTACTCCTGTCAAATCTCTATTGCTTAAGTCGGCATTTTGCAAATTCAAATTTGATAAATCTACTTCCAATGAGGCTCTATATGACTCTAGAAGAAAAATAAGTTGTTCGAATCCCAACTCTGGGGCAGTTTCATTTTGAATTTCTAGGTCCAATCCAGAGATATCAAAGTTTACATCTGTCCAAGTAAAAGTAAGGTTTTCAGATCTTGAATCTCCATTAACCAGTAATTCATCTCCTCTATCATCGCCTCCTTTTCTTCCTGACCCCCATATATCGAGAATGTATGCCGCTGATTCTCCAGCTGAGAAAGTCAGCCCTTCATAAGATTCTAACGCTGAATCTATATCTGCTCCGGGAATAGATTGCTCTGTCCAATCAAGAATATCTCTAGTACCATTGAGAAGAACCCAGGTTTGAAAGGAATCCCCATCTTCTGTCTCTAAAGCAATAGATGTGATTGTAGTTGCGGTTATTGATAATTCGTTCCCATATACATCATTAAGTATATTCTGGACTTCACTGATATTAGTTGGTTGCTCAGTAGTAATTTGTAAGTCTGAACCAACTGTCGCAGATGCTGTATATTCATCTACTAAAGTACCCGTGTATCCTTGAACCGCTGCTAAAGTCACTATTGATAATGTTAGTAACATGATTACGGATAATCTGTTAATTGATTCTGTGGAACCTGAACCTTTTAATCCTCTTTTGACATCTTTCAGTAAGGGGGTTTTGCCTAAGAATAATTGCATAATCCTTGGCCCCTTGGCTCCAATTCTACCTAACAGTAGTGCGCCTCCAATCCATAATAAAAATGGACCAAATAAACCTAACAATCCTTCAATAAACCAATTGGAATTTAAACCGTTTTCAGAACCATTCATTTCCAACCAAGTATCTATCGCAGCTATTGCTCCGATGATAAACATTAACCAGTGCAACCACCTTTTAGGTTTATTTACCTCTCTGACCTTCTTAACCCCCTCTTCAATTTCCAGTTCAATAAATTCCTTAGACCGACTACGTCCAAAAAGCAAAGCTAACCCAAGTGTAGCGAATGCGGTAATAATAGTAGAACCTAATCCTAACACAGGATTTACTTCAACATTATCTAAACTTTCGAATGCCATAAACCCTACACTCGAAAGAACCAAAGGAACTACAGCTATAGCCAAAACGTAACCCGCTATCCAAGCAAAAGTAGACATTACTGCTAACTCTAATAATACCATGCTCTGCAGACCTTTGGAAGTAGCTCCAATAACTCTATGGATGGCGATTTCTCTACGCCTCTGTTCCAAAGATAAAACTAGACCATAAATTAAAACTGACAACGACAATATTACAATTGGAATCATAATGATATAATCAAAGGCTTGAACTAAACCCAGAAAAATTTCTAAGAATGTAATAGTACCACCGATTATATCAAAATAAAATAATTCTATATTTTCCGAGGTATAACTAACGCTTTCAATTTCAACTCCCAAATCTTCAACCCACTCAGAGGCTGCGTCAGTTGAAGAAGTCGGTAGCAGAGCCCTATCAATTGTAACCCCCAAATACATGTGATCATTATCAATTAGTCTGGCTCTATCAATCTCATTTAGTGCGGTCCAAGTTGTAAATATAGGATTCGGAGAAAGTGTTGGGTTCCCGAAAGGCCATGGTTCATAAATACCTAATATTTCTAAATCTGTCAATGTCATATTGATTCTACAATATGCATATCCATTATTTCCGACATCAATTGTTCCTTCACAGTCCCATTCACTAGAGTCTTCAAATCCTCCGCCCGCTTTTCTGTCAACAACATATGCAAACGTGAGTTTGTCTAATTTATCACCAACTTTAGCTTGGGCTTCTGATGCTATATTTGAAGGTAAGAAAACTCCGCTTTTATTTTCAACTATATCCGCAGATGACCAATTTCCTAACCCAAAAATTATTCTTTCGCCAAGACGATTTGCGAGTTCTCCATCAAACGCTTCGGGCCCTAACAACCTAATTCCTCTCATTGATGAAATAGGGGGGCCTGCATTTTCTAATTCTGGATAATCAAAGGATACATTTTCCCATAGTTCATTTGTTGCAGAAGTTATTTCTCGCATCTCTAATGGTTGAGCCACTACAAAATCTTCATTGAAAAAACCATTGCCGTGAATTCCTTGCCTGCCTAATATTACTGTACAATCTGTAATTTCGACTTTCAATGTTAACTCATCACAAGTTTGCATCAAGGTTGTAGTATTATTAGTCCAACCTTCAGTTCCATAGGAGGGTGCTTTTTTAAATTCAATCTTAGCATCAAAGGGTTCTGTCTCTAATGATTCCGCTAAAAATAATTGTGAAAGTCCTACTCCATAAGCTAAAACAGTAGTAATTACTAGACTAGCAAGAAAAACTCCTGCAATTACTGCTAAACCTCTTTCCCTCCCTCTCCAAGCTCCGAGACTGGCAATTCTAAAATTACTGGGTAAATCTCGAATCTTAAGTTTAATTCTTTCAAATAATTTGGGTTCTGTCATTCCTCTTCACCGTCCAGAGTACCCCAAGCGCTACGAATGTCTGATGTCGCAGTTTTTCCATCTCTAAGTAATAACATTCTGTCTGCCTTACTGGCAAGTTCAGGGTCATGTGTAACCATAAGAATAGAAATCGGATTTTCTTTAGAGTGGCATAGGTCCTTGAATATTTTTAAAACATCTTTACCTGTTGAAATATCTAGATTACCTGTAGGTTCATCTGCTAGTAGTAATGGTCTTTCGCCTGCAATAGCTCTTGCAATTGCTACTCTCTGTTGCTGGCCTCCAGATAATTGCTCGGGAAGATGGCCCATTCTATCTTCAAGGCCCACCCTTATTAACGCTCTTTCGGCTTTTTTTTCTGCTTCTGGACCAGACATTCCTGAAATTTCTAAAGCCATAGCAACATTATCGATGGCTGAAAGGTGTTCCAATAGATGAAAATCTTGAAAAATCCAACCCACCTTATGCCTTCGTACATCTACAACTGAGGAAGGGCCTTTAAGTCCATAATTTCTATTTTCAAGCTTAATATTGCCTTTCTCAGCAGACAGTAGACCTCCAATTATATTCAATAATGTTGATTTACCGCAACCTGAAGGACCCATTAAAGCTACTAATTCTCCCTTTTTAATCTCGAGATTGATACCTTTCAAAACTTCAACTCGGCTTGATCCTGTTCCAAAACCCCTATGAAGCCCATCAATCTCTAACATAGACATCGCAATTAATTGTTGTTTAAATAACTTGTATAACAATTACAAACAATGAGCACAGGCTGGGATTTGAACCCAGGTAAGAGGATTTGCAATCCCCGACATAGCCGCTCTGACACCCGTGCGTTAATCATTCCGACCAAATAATCGTATTTCAATACGTTTACAATCTAATTTAACAGCACCTTGAAAGGCTTAATCGGCACACAACCGATTTAGAGGGAATAACATATGCCGTCTTTTAATAAAAATATTAATCAAGTAGGGGTCGGTTTCGCATCTTTTTTTACTGCCCCCCCTCCCGATGTTATACGCTTTACTGTTGGTCAACCAGACTTTACCACCCCAAAAAAAATCCGAAATAGGGCTATAAGGTCATTAGAAAACGGTGAAACATTCTACACTAGACAGGCAGGTTCAGAAAGTTTATGTGAAGCTGTTGCAAATTATCTAAAAAATAATTTTAAAATCAATACTTGCATGGAAAGGGTATTGATTGCTCCAGGATGCAAGCAAACTATCCTGTATGCATTAATGGGATTGGGGAACCCTGGAGATGAAGTTATGCTACTTTCACCGTCATGGGCTACTTACGATGCTCAAATAACATTACTTGGTATGACTCCGGTACATGTGCCTGTACGAAGAGATAATTACCATCCAGATTTTAAATCGATGGAAGAAGCTATTTCGAAAAACACAACAATGATACTGATTAACTCACCAAATAATCCTACTGGTGCAGTATATACTGCTGAAGAATTAAAGAAAATCGTTGAATTTGCTGAATGTCATGATTTATGGATTATATCCGATGAAATTTATGCAACTATGACGTGGGTCGATTGGCCACATATTTCGCCTTCTACTTTGCATGGAGGTTATGAGCGTACAATTGTCATTGGAGGATGGTCTAAATCCTGGGCCATGACAGGTTGGAGACTTGGATTTATGACGGGACCAAAGAATGCAATGGATGCTATATTCAAATGCCATGCGAATGCTGCAACACATGTTCCTACTTTCTTGATGCCAGCAGCTGAATTAGCGCTAACTTGCAAAAATGAAGTTGATGATATGACACGTGCTTTTAGACAAAGAAGGGAAGTAATTATTGAAGGCCTGAAAGATATTAAAGGAATTAAAGTTCCCAATCCTGAAGGTGCTTTTTATGTTCTAATGGATATCACAGGAACTGGAATGGATGATATGACTTTTGCTCAAAGGGCTTTAGATGAAGCTCGTGTGCATTTGATTCCTGGTTCACTAATGAAAAAAGGTGAGGGTTTAATTAGAATTTCATATGCTACAGATATTGAAAAAATTAAGGAAGGGTGTGCTAGAATTAAGAATTGGTTAAATAATCTCTAGTTCTATCAACTAAGTCTATATAATATGCCTTCTGTATATTCTGCAAAATATAAATCTCCATTTGGATGGAATTCCAACGGTAGTGGAGATTGGAGATCTTCGATTACAACAGTCACTTCTGTTCCCCACCCTTGCGGGTGTGAAGAGTCTTCAACAATATCAATTCTAATTATTTCTTTTCCAGCTGGAACTAGTTTATTCCATGAACCAAAAACCGTAGCATATAAAGTGGTTTCACCACCTGGTAGACTAGAATTAACTGGTCTTAAATCAATACCATTTACAGATGAGTGGGGCGTGTAATTACCAATGGGAGGTATACTCCCTTCAGGGATTGGATTATCTTTAGTTACATTAGGCCAGCCATAGAATCCTCCTTCCTCAAGTAGGTTTATTTCTTCTGGAGGAAAGTTTTCTCCTGCCCAATCATGACCATTATCTGTGAAAACATACCCTATACTTGGAACCCAAGTCCCATCGAAAGAATTTCTAACTCCGGTTGCGACGATGCTATAATTTCCTGATACTGGATTTATTTCCATTAGAGTCGCACTTCTTATGTCTTCTTCTTCACAAACATTGCATGTTGATCCTGAATGCCATAGCAGAGTATTATTTGGCCCCTCAGAAATTGCGTTCTGTTGATGGCTTCCAGTTGCGACCCCCTCAACTATAGTTTCTAAATAAGCAAGCTCCCATTCAGTTGGGTTTGAACCTGAAGTTATTTCGAAATAATTTAAGGAACCTGCCTGACTAATAAAAAGCCTTTTTGAATCATTATTTGGACTATCCCATAGTAATACACCATGTGGGTTATCTAAATTTGAAATAATTGCTATTGGTTCAGAAAAACCTTGTTCTGTTAATTCGAGAGCTAAAATAGATTGAGAATTTGTGTCACAGACAAGTAGCCACTCCTCTGAAACCCAAGTTATACATGTTGGTTTACCTAAACCATCGGCCACTTCTTCGAGTTCAATCTCATTGTCTATTAACAATGGTTCTTTTTCAAATATTCCAAAATAAATTACAAATCTAAATGCTACTAAGAGAAGTATAAAAATTACAATTAATGATACCGTATTTAATGTTTTTTTTGAAATGCTAAATCACCTTCTAAATGGTTCGGCAAAATTATTTAATTCCTCTGATATTCTTAACAGTTGATTGTATTTTGAAGTTCTATCGCTCCTAGCGGGTGCTCCTGTTTTAATTTGTCCTGCGCCAGATCCAACCGCTAAATCAGAAATAATTACGTCCGATGTTTCTCCAGATCTATGTGAGATTACTGTGCTAAAATCCGAATCATAGGCTAATTTTAAGCTTTCAAATGTTTCTGTAACTGTCCCTACTTGATTAGGTTTAATTAGTATTGAATTTGATGATTCATTACTAATTCCTTTAAGTAATCGCTCGGATTGTGTAACATATAAATCATCACCAACTATTTGACATTTCTCACCAAAATGCTTAGTAAATAAACCCCAAGTAAACCAATCATCTTCATAGAAAGGATCCTCCACACTTAAAATTGGATATTCATCAATCCATTTACCATAAATTTTCATCAGTTCACTGCCTGATATTAGTTTTTTATCAAACTCATATTTACCTTCTGAAAAAAACTCAGTTGCTGCTACGTCTAGACCAATTCCTATTTGATCTGTACTATATCCTGCACCCTCTATGGCCCGTACCATATATCGTAAGCCATGTTCATTGGTTGGCAGGTTTGGTGCAAAACCTCCTTCATCACCAATTCCTACCATTAATCCATCTTTTTTCAATTCTGATTTTAAAGAATGATAACATTCCGTTCCTGCTCTTAGGGCGTCAGTAAAATTTTCAAATCCATGGGGGATTACCATAAATTCTTGTACATCAACATCACTTATGGCATGAGCACCTCCATTCAAAATATTCATCATAGGAACTGGAATAGAAGGCTTAGTTCCCATTAAATTACTTATACTCTCCCAATCTGAAAAGTTATTGAGTTTCGCAGTTGCTTTTAAGCAAGCCATACTAACACCTAACATGGCATTGGCGCCCAACACGGACTTGTTTGAAGTGCCATCTAAATCTATTAAAATCTGGTCTATTTCTTTTTGAGAGTTTTGTAGATTTAAGTCCAAACCTATCAAAGCACTGCTAATCTTATCATTGACATTATTTACTGCTACACTAACTCCTCTCCCATTCCATTTTTCCCCCCCATCTCTTAATTCAATTGCTTCGTAAGCACCTGTTGATGCTCCGCTAGGTACTGAAGCCCTAGATATCCTCTGCCCGTTGACGAAACAATCAACTTCTACTGTTGGATTACCTCGACTATCTAAAATTTCTCTGGCAAATAATTTGGTAATCTTCATTTTTACATACCTCTCTTATTCAATCACGTTTATAGTTTATACAGTACTAATCTAATTCAAGATTATTTCTTTCTGTTGTGAAATATTTGTAGAAAAAGAATACAGAACCGGCAGTTAAAATATGCCATAAAGCATGATATTGAAACAATGATTCTGGTTTACAATATTCAACGGTTTTATCTATTCTCCACACAATATTTCCTAAAACATAAGTTAATATTCCCAACCAAAGATAAGGGGAATGGTTACGAATTATGGCCTTACCAGGGAAATGACACAATACATAAGAAATTAGTATAAATAACACTGTTAAAATTAATAATAGCATGTGTGGTGCATCTACTGTTAGAGTAAACAAGGCGATTAATGGTAAGAATATCATTATGATTAGATTATTTTTGGTAATGTTTTTTGATTCGAGAATAATCCATGTACCAATATATAATGCCCAAAAATAGTCTCTAGTAATATGCTTCAGCTTCAAATTTTTTGAATCTGTTGTCGTAGCAATAAGTGTGTCTGTTCCTGAATAATCTTGGATTAATACCAAATCACTTAAAGAACCGATGGCATCAATTATCGCAGTAAATATAAAAACAATAGAAAATGAAATTAGTAATCTTTTTTCAAACCATGTGTAACCTCGTGATAGATTGTAAAACACTGGAAATGAAATAAAGAACAACATCCCAGACCAATCTAAGATACCTCCTATGGGAGTATTAGATCCATGCATTGCAAAACTACCAAGGCCAATATAGATAGATCCAGCTGCATATAAAATCGGAGCTATATCCTTACTAATCATAGGATTCTTTCCTTCTTTGGGAAAGTCTTCGTAGATATATAAAATGTATAATCCAACTATTACATATGCAATATTAGATATAGAATTAATTGGTTCCTTTAACAAGCCTTGCCTTTTACCCTCGCAAAATCCATCAATTTCTTCATAAATTATGTCTTTCCAAATAAAATATCCAAGAATGAAGTAAAAGATAAAAAATAGTATCGTACTGATTAATGCTATTTTAAACTCTTTTCTTGATGAAAGATCCAACAATATTATCCCTCGGATAATTATTTCCATTTCACAGAGCATCCGATAGGATCCGTTCTTGTAATTTTAGGCGTCTTCAATGAGATTAATGCTTCAATAGCATCAAAAAGTTCGCTAGTAGTAGCTGCAGAAGGATCCTTAGGCGAATCATCCAATCTACCTCTATATACAACAGTCCTGTTATTGTCAATTAAGTAGAATTCGGGAGTTCTAACTGCTCCCCATTCTTTTGCAATTTGCTGGGTCTCGTCGTGTAGATATGGATATGGCATACCTTTTGAAGCGCGCTTGCGCATAGACTCAAAAGAATCGTCTGGGTACTTAATTGAATCATTTGAATTAATACCAACAAAACCTAAATTACATTTACTTGCAAAACTAGAAATTTCATTAATTCTATCGATAGAACCTACTACATATGGACAATGATTGCATTCAAAAACAATTATTGCGCCATTATGGCCCATAATATCATCTAATGATATCTCTTTTTCGTATTTCTCATTTGCATTTTTTAACATAAATCCTTGTACTTTGTCTCCAGGTTCAAATCCACTCATGTACTGCCGAAAAATAAGAGGGTGATATCATTTATGCTCATAGCTAATTTGTAGTGATAGAAATTTGCGTTTCACAATGACCTAATCTTTTTCTTGCAATATCGTTATCCGAATCGATGTCCAAAACAGCCCTCCAGAATTGTGCTGCCTTTTTCCATCTTCCAGCTGAATGATGTATCGATGCGAGATGAAGTTGGGCATCTATGTGTTCTGGATCTATTTTAATTGTGGTTTCAAAATCTTGAATCGCTGCGTCTTCTTCTCCCCATTCAAGATATAAAAGACCGCGATTGTGCCATGCGGGGCTAAAAGAAGAGTCTAATCTAATTGCTTTATTTAATGGTGATTCCGCTTGATCTGGATTGCCTAATGAAATATAGCATGCTGCTAACTGGGTTAATGCATGTGGATGATTGCCATTAACTTCCAAAATGTCCTGCCAAAGACTTTTGGCTTCATTCCAGTTTGCGATTAACATAAAAATATCCGCCATTCTACATTTTGCAAGTGTTAAATTAGGTGATTGTTCCAATAAAACTCTGCAATCGTCCATTGCTCTGTCGTATAATCCTAAAACTATGCTGACATTTATTCTATTCAATCTTGCCCTAACATGCAGAGGATCATGGATTTCCAAAACATCATCGTAATAGTTTCTTGCAGCTGAAAAATTTCCGCTCATAGAAGCTAAATTACCTCTTAAATAAGATATCAGTGCTGTATTTTCTAACGTAACTGATGCAGCTTCAATTAATCTATTTGCCTCAATCATATCACCATTATCCAGAGCCAGTAATGATGCTTCAGCGTATACAATAGGTTCTCCATCTAGAAGTCTTGATGAACGATCTAGTGCTTCTTTGGCCAAATCATAATTTTTCAATGATCTATGGCAGCGTGCTATTCCAAGCCATGCAATTCCAGATTCACGATCTAATTCAATAGCATTTTCAAAAGATTTCTTTGCAATTGTAATATAAGATTCATCATTTTCTCCAGTACCATCTCTTCTCCTGTCCGCAATCATTAATTCTACTCTAGCTCGAGAAATATGAATTCTTGATGTCTGTTCAGTCGCTAAATCTAATAGTTGTAGTGCATCTTCTAAGTTTCCACTCTGTCTAAGTAAATCGGCCATATGGGCTCTTAATTCATCATTTGAAGGGTTCTTTTCTAATTCTGTCTGTAATGTTTCGCTCGCACTAAGTTCTCCCTCCTCAAGAGCTACCAAATTCGCTTTGAGTAAAATTAACTCTGTACCTCCTGAATTTAATGCTACTGCATGTCTTGCAGAACGTAAAGCGTCTTCATGACGTAATGAATTATTTGCCAATAATTTTGCTTTAAGAGCCCAAGCTTTACCAAACTGTCTATTGTGTCTTATTGCTTCCTCAACTGAGGTTAATGCGTTTTCTAACTCGTCAATTTCTACGTGCATTTCAGCCTTTAGTAACCAATCCTCAAATCTTTCTGGTTCTTCTGATAATATTTTTTCCAGTCTTTCTATTACCTCATACGGAGAACCTGCACGACTCCTTAATCCTGAAAGCAAGCTTTGATCTGCTGGTGTATCCATTCCCATGGCTTCTAAACGTAATACATCTCTTTCAGCTTTCTCTTCGTTTTTGCCACTTTGCATAATCAATGAGGCATGTGATCTCAATAATTCAGTATTATCTGGATCGTGATGAAGCATTTTTTCTATACACCCAAGCTGCAATTCCAAATTTCCTTCCAGCTTAGCAAGATGGGTCAAAGATTGAAGACTTGCAATATGTCCTGAACTTTTATGAATGGCTTCTTGATAACAATATTTCGACCAATCTAAATGTCCGCAGCGGTAGAGTAATTCACCTAATTTAGCATACTCTAAAGTGTTTAAACCTAAGGAAACTGGTTCAATTTTCATCAAGATAAGTAAAGAAAATAATCTATCAGTTAAATTTAATGCCCCTGGTTGTAGTTGAGTTTGATTTTTACTAATATCACCGTTTAAATCCACACTTTTTAATAACATTCTAATAGCTGAGTTTAATTCTTTGGCTGTTGAAATTGCTGTATTAGAATCGCTCAATCCAACAGACATTTGTGTTTCAATTTTTTTCAAGACTTTATGTATAGCAATAGTGCCTTGATTTTCGGGATTTGTTTGTAATAAGGCTTCAGAAGACAGATTCATCATCTCAATTGTAGTTTCCATTCTTGAAAGACCAGAGCGTAATTCCACTCTATCTGCAGCGAGATCAATTTGTAATAGTCTGATTCGAGTTTCGTTGCGTAACATCCACCAAATTACCGTGCCTGATAATGCCCCCAAAAGTAAAATAATAGTCAACAATAGATAATCCATTAAAACGGACCGAAGTTAATATGGTTTTATGGTCTGCGGAAAAAATAACATCTAAAAGCCTATTTCAGAGGTTAAAAAATATTTTGGATTTTTAAATTTGTTTATTCATAAGTCACAATTTTTCTAAACGGAAAAAGTTATTTTTCGGAAAAAACGTCATTAGAATGCTCATTTAACAGTGAATTCTAATTAGGGATTCGAATTGAGATTAATTATCGTAGAGTTGAGTATCGATTATGTCTGAAATTACAGATTCAAAACCATGGTGGGAAAAAAGGTTAAATAATTTTGAATCTGAGGGTTTTCACACTGAAAAAATAAGAGTTAAAATCAATATATATGAAGATCAAAGGACAGCAATAATAGAGCAATATGAGAATCTTGTTTCAAGGTCTTTGAACTTAAAAGAAAAACTGAAATTACTACCTAACTATTTGAATTCTGAAAAAGAAGATTTACTAAGTAGAATTAAAAACGCAGAAGATATTCATGTAAACGAAGAGGAATACTTTAGATTATTATCAGTTTATTTTCCATGGAGAATTGCAGCTAAGCAGAACAAAGTTAACTGGGAAATTGCTGGTAAAAAAAGTCAACTAGATGATATAGTAAAACGTTTGGACTCACTTGATAAAAGTATGGTTTCAAATATTTCTAATTTATTAAATCTATTTGAAACCCCTGAAAAACATGCAAAGTTAGTGAAAAATATTAACATGCTTGAAAATAAACAAAGTCAAAGGGTTGCAGCACTAGATAATATGGCTTCATTTCTGTCGAGTCGTGGATTCAAGGTTGATGATTTACATGAAATGGATTTAGAAGAACGATTCAGATTTATAAAAGAGCTTCAAGATTTAGATGATAAACACATTAAACTAGAAAGAAAAATCGAACGAACTATTGAAAGGTTTGACCCACTTGTAGCTGCAGATTATAAGAAACAAAGACTGATGATTACTCACCCTGGATCAGAAAATGAATTTGATTCATTGGTAGAACGAATTAAAAAAACAGAAAAAGAATTCTTTAATAGGTTAGAGCGGTTGAATACTAAGTTGTCAATTTGGATTTCCGAAGGTTTTGAGTTCGATTTTCAAATTCCAATTTTACCAGATGAGTTATTAAATGTCGAGGATAGAATTGAAAAAATAGAAAGTGATGTTGGAGACTACAAATCAATTTGGAATAGATTAGAAGTCCAATTTTCAATCTGGCCAGAAGAAGAGGCTGTGTCTGACATAAACTTTGGAAGAATTAATGAAAAAAACCTTATCGAAGAAATAGTGGTGGAATTAGAAAAAAGGAGTGACTTAATTAAACTAAAAGTTATCTCTGAAATAAAGACATTGAAAAAACAAGGATTTAACTTGGAAAGATTAGAAGATGATGTTACTATCAATCCAGTGTTAGCCCATAACCAGTTACAAGAAATGCGAGAAAGGTTGGACACAATTAAAAATGCAAAATTACTTCTTGAATCATTAGATACTAGTTTTAATACGAATCATTCGTCTAAGAAAGAAAAGTGGTTTGAAGTACTAAAAAACTCAATTCCTAATGACGAAGAACTTAAGAAATTATTAGAGTGGATTTCTGTAGTTGAAAAACGTAATAAAAAACATAAAAAAATTCTGATAGATGAATTGCGAAAATATGATAAAAATCTTAATGAATCTATTTTCGAAATGAATATTGCTCAATTAGAAAATCTGGTAAAATCAAATCAAAGCAAAAATTACAGTAATCAATATTCTCAAAGTATATCCTTGCAAAATCGCCTATTAAAGCATACGGATATGTGGATTGACGAACTACATGAATTGGGTTGGGAAGTTAAAGGATTAAAGAAAATGAAAGAAGAGGACCCAAATAAAATAATAAACTTGAGAAATGAAATTGAAAAAGAAATAGAAAATTATCAAAAATTAACTGAAAGGTTAATTTCTTTGCCTTGGAAGAAAAACTCTAAGCTAGGAAAAGAAGTTCTTAATGAGATTAAACGCCCTGAGTTATTAAAAAATATTAATCGCTTAGTCCCCCAATATGCACAAATTCTTGTAAATTCTAACGGTAATGATGAACTATTTGCATTCAATCCTTGGATCCCGCAAGGAAAACAAACCTTATCTCATATTAATGATATTCCTGAGGCAGATGTGATAATTGATGGAGAAAAAAATATTTCTGAGGCTGGAAATGAAAAAATTCAAGAAAAAGAGAAGGTAGAAAGTAAAGAATCTGACACTCA
>CEUU01114684.1_pt1 | contig 21911 bp, 26 predicted proteins | sample 531321 | NCBI WGS metagenome assembly CEUU01 (sample SAMEA2622658, study PRJEB7988) | marine metagenome | isolation source: saline water (ENVO:00002010), including
TAGTTGCATTTTTCTCTTTCTCCGTTAATGGACTTCCCATTGCAATTTCGCTACATCTCATTGCATTGTTACTTCCTTTATTAATTATCTTTTCAACTGATGATGGCCTCTTCGTTGCGAGATCACCCATATCACGTACTTCGCCTTTTCCGTTTATTTTATTGAATTTTTTATCCAAAGCCTGAAACTCTGCTTTCAGGATACTATTTTGTTTTTCTATTTCTGCTTTAATCTTGGTTATTGCTTCAAAGTCTGCTTTCATCTGTTCAATCACAGCTTTCTGACTATCTATACTTTGTTCCAATTTAAGATTATTTGCTTCTGATGTAGCCAAGTCTGCTTTTAGATTTTTAACATACATAAATCCTCCGCCAGCACCTGCTAACATCATTAATACTATTGCAATTTTTATAGAACTAAACACTTTTGCTCTCCACCAATTTAATAAAGTCGCCAACTGTTTTTACGTTAGCTTCTTCTTCACTTGAAATGCTTGTACCTGTTGCTTCTTGTATCGCAATGGTAAGCTCAACGATATCAAAGTCGTCAGCACCTAAATCATCTATCAAAGATGCTCCTGGTACGACCTTAGACGCATCAACGTCTAAATGTTCTGCTATTGCTTTAACTACTTTTTCCATCTTCTTCCTCGTAACGTGGATGTTCGCAAACCACTATCTCAATTGGTTTGTTATCACCGTCCTTGAACTCTTCGATTAATCTGCCCTCATGAGCTCTACCACAGTTCTGGCAGACTTTAATCATATCATTGTTTTTGCTAATTCTGTTGTTTCGTCAACTCTTCGAGTCCAACCACGTCCAAACGTATCAAAAGTACTTAACTTTTCGTAATATCGTTGTCTGTTTGCTTGGAAGTTTTCAATCGTTGTCTCAATGCCGTTTGCTTCAACATACTCAGCAACCTTTTGTAAAGTATTAGGACCAATGCCACCGTCAGCAACTGTACCAATCATTGTTTGTAAGTATTTTGCTGAACGTCCTGGGCCTGCATTAACACCAAAGTCAAATACACATAAGTCTAATCCACCTGGTAAATCGTCACCCTTCATCTTGTCCCAATAATTCTTTTTGTAAATAGGAGCAACATCTTCAACAGTTAAGTCTTTCATGTCTTTGGTTCCGCCCCATTCTTCGTAAACTCTTTTTGTAACACCTAAGTTAGTTTCGCCCCCTGGATCTTTTGGGTGATTAACATATCCACCTTCGTGATGTAGAATTGTTTCTAGGCATTTTTGATAATTTGATTCCATAAACTATTTCCTTAATGTAACAACAGTATATCCGTTGTTTTCGATGAGTGTTTTATCTCCGTATTTGGATATATTGTAATCTCCTAAATATTTAGTGAGGAAAATTATTTCAGCAAAAGAATTGACATTGAAGTTTTCTTGTATTTGCTTATGCACATCTTCTGTTTTACCAAAATCTTTGATTTCAAACACTAAAGTATCTGCGTATTTCTTCTTGATGTATAAATTTTCGTTAACAACAAATATGTCCTCTAAGTAACTTTTATTAAAAAAGTTTTTATAGTTTTCCATATTGCTTTCGTTGACTCTAATATCATATGCGTCATTGTCTAACGGAACTGTTTCATTTACTGAATTTACATCAACTGGTTTGCTTTTAAAACTCTTGTAATATCTAAAACGCATATCGTCTAAGTCAGCTAATTTTTTTACGCCGTCAATAATTTCTACAATTTGATCAGGTATTTCTTTGTTTCTTTCAAGTTCAACAAATACTTTGTAAGTTCCATCTGCTTGTTCACCTGATGTTACATCTGCATCAAGGATAAAACTGTATCCTTTTTCTAAAAAGTTCATCAAGTCATTTGCTGACTCTTTTGTTTTTGCTGAAAGGCTCATTACAACAATATTTTTGTCATCGCCCATTTTAGATTTGTATGAATCTATTTCAAATACATCATATACTAAATGATTAAGATCGCCTGTGTGTAGTCCCATTAAACTGCTCCACCTTCTGCTTGTTGTTCTGCTTCTTGTGGCACATCATCTACTGCTGGTTGCGTTGATGCAGTTGCTGGTTCCTTAACGAAATCTAATTGTTCTCTGTAACCACTGTAAATATTCAAAATTAAATCTTTAGGCATAGCTATTTTTACAACCCATATAGGATGTCTATCTAACTTACCTTTTTTACTGCCTGGTCTTATATCATCAGGCTCTTTAATTTTACGTGGCTTTAAAATAGAGCTTTTTTCATAGGTTACTTTGCAGTCATAATCAACAAGTCTTTTACCACCTGCTGGATCTGGCATTGAATCTCTTGGCCACATAAATTCACAAGTTACCCAATGTCTTTCTATCATAGGACCGGATACTAATTCACCGTCTCCCCAGTTTTCATACACATAGATATCTAACTCATCAATTACTCTTTCAAAGTCTTTTAATATGCTGAAAGCGGTATCGCTTTCGTATACTGATTCTATGTTTTTAACTATGTCTATAACGTCATGCATTGTGTCACCTGTACCTTATACACTTATTTATCCTGTTTTGTTTTATATGTTAGCAGTTATGTCTGCGGTTAACACCGGTAAATATTTGTGTAGAACTTGTTTCTACAGGTATTAACTCATAAAGGAGGACTTAATGGGTGCAAAACGTGCCAAACGGCGTCTAGAGCAGTCCCGCTCTAACATTATTAACTTTCAAACACATCAAAACAAACAAGTACAAATATATCCAAGAAACAGAAATCAAGAAACATATATGCTAAAACTGTTGGACCCCAGAAAAGACATAGTCTTTGGGATTGGTCCTGCGGGAACCGGTAAGACACTACTTGCTGTCCAGGTGGCTATTAAGAATTTCAAGGAAGGTTTATTTGACAAGATTGTTATAACACGACCAGCTGTATCAGTTGACGAAGACATTGGCTTCTTACCAGGTAATATGGAAGAAAAGATGGCTCCTTGGACAAGACCTATCTTCGATGTTTTCAAAGAGTATTATAGTTCAAGAGATGTTGAGAACATGATACAAGACGATATAGTAGAAATTGCTCCACTATCATACATGAGGGGCAGAACTTTTAAGAAAGCATTTATCGTAGCAGACGAAATGCAAAATGCTACTGCTAGTCAAATGAAAATGTTGCTTACAAGGATAGGTGACAAATCACAAATGGCAGTAACGGGAGATTTAAGACAAGCAGACAGAATTAGTAACAACGGTTTGTTGGATTTTATTAAAAAACTAGAAGGTTATGGATATCTTAACCATATAGATATAGTAAGATTTCAACAAAACGATATTGAAAGACATAAGGCAGTTAAAGAAGTTTTAGATATCTACGGAGACTAATCTTCGTCGCCTGGAAGTTCTGTGTCTTGGGCATCCACTACATAGTTCTTTCGGGCGTGTTGCCATTTAGACCAACCTTTAAAACTTATCTTGTTGGTTTGTATGATAGCATTGTGTCTATCTACGGCAGTCTTGCTAAGGTTACTTGTCTTAGCAATAGTTTTTTCACGTTTAATAGGTATTACTTGTACAATAGGTTCGCCTAGCTTGATGCTTGTAGGCTGTTTTTCTTTCAGCATGATGTTGATAGGACTTATTAAAGCACCCAAGTCATGATCAATCATGCCAGGTATAGCTTCATAGTTTCTGTTATCAAAATAAAACATTGGTAGGTACAACAGACTCCAGTCTTTAGGTTGCCATATCTTCCAAGGACAGTCTAATTTAACTGCCGCACGTACACCAAACTTTTGCAAAACCGTGCTATGGTTGTTGCTTACTTGATCAGCTGGATGATATGCACTATTGTATTCAGGATCTGAATATCTTGTTTCAACACTTTCGCCATCAGGCATAGGAGTAATATCCATATCACACCAAGCAGGAATAATAAATCCTGTTTTCATGTAATCACCTATACCAGGACAAGCCTTGATTGTTTGTTCACTATCAATCTTGTGTTTTTGTTTGTTTGTGAATGTGGGCATCTTTTTCCATGCTTGTGGAATAAATTCAGATGCAGGCCTAATAGGTGCATATTTTCTTACAGCCCAATTCTCTGTTTCAAAATATACCTTAGGCTTATCTTCTTTAGGTTGTCCCCAAATCACATCAGCTATCCAAGACATCTAATTCCTTTATTAGTGGAAATACCTGTTGTATTACATCAGCACAGGCATGAGCAATTTCCATGTGTTCTTTTTGCGTACCATTTGCTCCACGCAAATCAATATAATGGACCCAACTTCTTAATGTTCCATTCATATATAATTTAGTCTTGGTCAAGCCCTCTGGCAATACGACTCTGGCTTGTTCTTTGGCAATGCCTTGTGCTATTGCCCAATCATATGCTTCTTTGGCTACTTGAATAACTTTCTTTTGTTTGTTGCCCCAACTCATTTCAAGATCCATATCGTAGCTATCTATACTGTTTTGTCTATTTTTTGGATCTTGTAATCTTGGTTCTCTGTAAGTGAATGCTTCATTCATGTCTTGTGGATTAGCATACCTTTGACTGAACTCTTGGAAACTAAAACTTCTGTGTCTTACAATTTGGTGTGCAATATCTCTTGTTGTTTCTATTTCCAAACAAGCATTTACCATTTCTAATGGTGACCAATGTTTGTGTTTGATCAAATACCTAATAAGTTTTTTGCTTGTTTCCTTATTCATTTGATTACTTGGATTACTTACTCTGGCACAAAAGGCAATAAGTTCCTGACAATCGAATCCGTCCCAACCTTCGGGAGCTTGGCTAAATGAAATTAATTTTACTGACATTGTATTATCCTGTTCTATAAATGATGTGAACACCAAAAGGTGAAATTACTGGGTGATGTCCTAATTGTCCAACGGGAATAGTTTTACAAGCGGTTGTAAATTCTACCACCATTTCTTCTTCCTCAAACCAGCCTAAGTCTCCTCCTGATCTTTTACCACTTGGACAAGCACTATTTTCTTTTGCGGCAATTTGAAATGAATATTTTCCTTCTTCAATATCTTTTTGCACCCTTTCTGCATCTTGCATCGCAAACGCAATACCTCTGCTATGGGTACTGTTCTGTGCACCAGCATAAGAAAACAATATGTGTGATGCTCTCATTTTCATATCTAATCTCCTTTACCAGGCTTCTCTGAAAAATGTTCCATCTTGTCAGGCACATCGGCCCACTCTTTTGCATCTGTAGGAACATCTTCTTCACGTTTCTGTGAAATCAACGGCCATATATTGCTATATTTACTATTGAGGTCAAGCCATTTATCACTTCCTGGCTCGTTGTCTGATATGATTGCATCAACAGGACACTCGGGCTCACATACGCCACAGTCTATACATTCGTCTGGATTAATGACGAGCATATTCTCGCCTTCATAAAAACAGTCTACTGGACAAACTTCCACGCAATCCATATGTTTGCATTTTATACATTTGTCATTGACAAGATATGTCATGTAGTATTTATAATCTAGCTAATTTAATAAGTGTTGCGGCTAAATTTATCTCCGGATCTACAACTAGAGTGTGATCAACTAGTCCTTGTTTAATTATAATGACTGCTTTGTCTTGTTTTTCTTCATCACCAAATAGTTCTATGTTATCATATAGCCATCTGTAAACTTCTTCCATCTCTTCTGCTCTTGCACTTGCACAAACAAGTTTTCTTGCTTTTGTAATATCGCCTGCTTTGAACAGTTCGACCATTTCAAACTTCCAGTCAGCTTCATTTTTATCACTTTCATTTGGCTTCAGTAACACACCATCTTGTGAATTCATTTGAACTGTGTTTATACATTTTCTTAAGTCAGGATATGATGCTTTTACATAAGTGTCAAGTGTGTCCAAGTCAGGCTTCACACCTTCATCAATAAGTATCTGTGCCACTCTTGCAGTAAATTCATTTACGTCTACTTTTGCAATATGGAATCCTTGACATCTTGAATGTAGTGCTGGAATAATTCTGTTTGGATAGTTACAAGTTAATATGAATCTGCTTGTTGTATGATACTCTTCCATCACACCACGTAGTGCCGCCTGTGCATTTGGACTCAAATAGTCTGCCTCATCTAGTAACACAACCTTAAACTTACCAAATGGAATCATTTGTACAAAGTTTACAATCTTGTCTCTTACGTCATCAACACTATTTGTTCTACTTGCATTTATTTCAAGTATGTCAAATTCATTTATTTCAAGTTCATTGAACAATAGTTTTGCAAGTGTTGTTTTACCAATACCAGCATTACCACTGAACAATAAATGTGGAATAGTTTCTTCCTTGATCCATTGTTGAACCTGTTTCTTTTGATGTTCATCTCTAAAAACATATCCTTCAACAGTTTTTGGACGATACTTTTCTACCCAAAGTTCTTTCATTTCTTAGCACCTCTTTCTTGACCAATGCCCATTAAAATTAGCATCACATATAATATTGGCCAACTCCAATGTGTTAGAAAACCAGTAATATGTAATATCATTAAAGTAATACCGGCGGCGCCAGTAGTACCAATACCTTGTAATTCAGTTGTTGGAAGTTTCATCTATACTCCTATTTTGTTTATTATACGATAAAAAAACAAAAAAGTCAAGCATATAATCCACTAAAAAGATAACATACACTAAATCTTGGAGTCAATTCTTTTGGTTTGATTTCCTTATGAACTGTTCGGGCAGGAAATATAACACATCTGCCTTTTTTGAATTCAACAGTTTGAAATTTTGTTTTACCATCTCTATGATAAAACTCCATGCCACTATCTCCTTGTAACATATAATAGACAGCAAAATTTGATTTATCTGAATATACCATTTTGCCACGATTGTCTACATCATATGGTTCGTCCATTGCTACAAGATCAGGATAATGTTCTTCAGTTGACATATTTGCTTGTACGTTTAGTAATGTCAAAAAACCAGCTTTACCAAACAAAGGTATTTTAGCTTTTATGTCATGCCTACGATAACTTATTGCACACCATAGTGCCTTAAGTTCCCAAGGTAAATCATTCATGTCAGGCCAAGTTTGTGTAAATCCATCTTTGCCAAACTTAATAGGTTGATGAGGAAGTGTTGCTTCACATTGTTCCTGTAACCAATCAGGGACTATGTCGTCCATTACTATAATACTATTTTCCAAGTTTCTCTTGCTCCTTTTTAAAGATAGGATATATTACGCCCCTGTCTCTAGCAAATGTAGATGTCTGGCCGCTAAAGATATAACCTATCGTTACTCTTGGACTTACTGTTTTAGGTGGCAGGCCTTGGTGTATAAACTTGCTAGGAAATACAATACATCTTCCTTCTTTGTAATCAACTGAATGCCATCTGTAACTGTCCATTTCTCCTTCATGATTACTGAAATCATCTTCATACCATGTTGCGTCTTTGGTTCTCATTCCTTGGTTAGCTTTTGCACGTTCTTTTGTTTTGTTTAATTCTTCTTCAACCTCTTCTTGTGTGGCTTCTCCTCTAGTAGCCATGTCTGATAATTCTGCTATGCGTGGATTAATATGTTCTGGATTGTTGCTCCAGAAGTCCATGCCACTATCGCCGCACACTGAATAAACCATAGTGTATGCTTCAGTGCCGTCATGTATATCTACATGAAGACCACCTATGTGATCTTTTGTTGTTAAATTAATTTGTATTTGATTTAATTGTATGTCACCTACATCAGGATCAATTAAATGTTTTTGTTCTTCAAAGGCCATCCATATTGCTTGTAACACCCACGGTGCCTTTTCTATTTCTTCATGTTTCCATTGATCGCTAAAGAACTGATAACCTTGTGAAGGGCCAAGTCCTCTGTGTCCCCATCTGAGTGGAAGGTAGGGTACTGTTTCTACTGCTTTACGATGTAACCATTTTGGTACAACATCATCGAGTACTTTAATTTTTTCTTTTTCGAAATCGGACATCACGTATATTTAATACGTTTGACGGCTATAGATCTCCGTCCTGGCGATTCTCACTATAATGCACATCAAACTCTCCATCTGGATAACGGCTCTTCAGTTTGTTTACATTCTCTTCTATGACTTCGTTTGGGTCCAAACCAAGAGCACGGCAAGAACTAATCCAATACCACATAATATCACCAAGTTCTCGTTTACAGTGAAATACAGTTTCATCATTAAGTGGTTTGCCTTGGAAGATACATTTTTTAATAATCTCATTAAACTCTCCTGTTTCTGATGACAATCCTATACCACCAGTTAACAACAATGACATATTGATATTAGGATTTTTACTTTCAAGCTCTTTAGTTGCGTAGAACATTTCCGACAACTGGTTGCTTTCTTTACTAGTAACTTTCTTTACAAAGTCCTCGTATTTTTTTAGGTCTATGTTTGGCAATTAAACCTCCTCAGGCTTTTCTTTACTCATTAACAAAACAGCATCTGGCTCCACACGTCTAACTTCTATCTGACCTAAGTCAGGTTCATCTAGCTTTACGCCTCTGGTCCATCTACCATGCTCAACATAAATCCAATCACCAACTTGATATTCATCAGTGTTGTTTTTACCTTTGCTATATACCTGGCACCAACGACTTCTAATACCATGTTCTTTTCCATCGTCGGATAATTGTATGATTCCCCCTTTGGTAGTACGTTCTCCAAAGTTCATATTGTATGCTAAAATATGATCTTTGATGGGGATAAGTTTTCCTTTAAGTTCTGGTTTTAACTTGGGACCAGCTCCCAGTGCCGTACCGTCAACCATTAATTATTTTCCTTTTTTGACAAAATTACCATCATCATCTTCAACCCACTCACCGTCATCTGTTGATGTGTTTGTTGCTTCTGCTTCTTCATCGATTGCCGCCATTTCTTGTTCAACTGGACTTGATGTCTCAGCTTTTACTTTTTCAATGGCTTCTTTTGCATCTGCATCTGGTTCCACAGTACCTTGACCTGGTACTTCATCTGGAACTGCTTGAGGATGATCTCTGTAGTATTCGCCTAAAACTTCTTCGCGTTTTTTTATGATCTTACCACCTGGGCCTAATTCGTCACCACGTGCATTTACACGGGCATTTCCAACCGCAGGAGTTAGTTCATTTCTTTGTCTTAGCAAATCCATGTCAATTTTTTTACCTTGCATGGTTGTATATTGCTTACGACCGCTTTGTTTCATTGCCATAACTATTCTCCTATTATGTACGTATTTATCTCAGGAACTCACGCCAGTCTAGTTGAAACTGAATTGGATTGATCTTGTGTATCCCAATCAAAAACAGCACAAAACTAGATGTGCTTGATCCTCTTCCTACGCCCCATACTATATTATTTTTACGCATAAAGTCGACCAAGTAAAACATATAACGTAATAAGTTATACATATCTCGATCGTGAAATTCTTTTAGTTCTTCGTATGCTCTACTGACTTCTTGTTCAGTTTTGCACATATTGATAATTTTTTCTTCAACATTCAAATTCTTGTATTCTTCTGGCATGAACCATTCAGACTGTAATGTTTTATCAAACTTGCTTTTGTCTACATCAATTGGCACATATTTTTTGAGTGTACCAATTCCATTTTCTTTTGCATGATTATTGAACTTGTCTATATCATCATGTGGATCACATAGTACAACATGACACTTGTCAATATGACCTGTGTATATCATATCTATTAGATCTTGATTCGAAAATCGCGGAATACCTAATTCATCAGTTTTCATTAGCATACATATATATTACTCGATATTGATCAATTTGTCAAGATCATTATTGCCCGGATTCATCCGATTCTTGATAAAGCGGTCTCTTTTCTCTAGTTTGTACATATCGAGTACAGTTTGTAATTGTTGTTTGGCTTGTGGATTGCGTGTTTGAAAATATTTTTTTGTAAGTTTTACAATGTTTTCGTCTATTTGTTCGTCCGAGAGATCAGACACATTATCAATTAACGGGTGATCCATAATTATTACCTATTATTATGCAAAGACGCCGACGTATTCAGCATACACAGTTGACCCACCATCGTGTGTCCAGAAGTCAACCACAACTGGATTTGTGTTTGATGCAACATTGAAAGGACTTGGAAATCCTGGGCCATACTTAATAGTTCCGCCACCTTCTGTTGACCATGTTACAACTCTAGTTGTACTGTCGCCTAGTGTATCTAATAACACTAATCTTATTTTTCCAACTTTATTAGCCGCTGGCCAATCTGCGAAAGTAAGTGTAATGTTATTTCCTATCGTAAATGTTTGATAGTTACCGTTGGTAAAGCTGATGTTTTGTGGACTTGTAACAGTCCCGCCAGCATAAACCTTTTCTGTGTTTGCAATTAAATTTGCTCCGCTGACGTCATTCCCTAGAAAGTTATTAGCGGCATTCAATTTTGCAGTATTTGTTTGTAATGCTTCTATTTCACTCTTAGCCGCAGTAAAGTTATTTTTGATTGTATTAAAGTTATTTCTGAAACCTTGTGAATCATTATCCTGTCCTGCGATAGGAAAAGTTGCATCAACACCTGTACTGTTTATATTACTTGCCATTTTATATCCTCTCTAGCATATATATTTATCTGCTTAAACATTAAAACTGTAATTCCCGAACGGAATATATTGCTCGTTGCTGTTTCCAGTAGTATTATCTATCACATATCTGTCAATTTCAAAGTCTAATTGGCGGAAATCAAAGCCATTATTTTTGATATTTAACATGATTTGGGCACTTGTACCTGGCTTACAATAGCACAATGGAATAGCTGTCACGTAGCCCAATTCTTCAACTGTATTGGTTTGTGCAGTAGACATCCATAATGGTAAAAAGTTAGCTTCTGTAGTACCAACTGATCTTAGGTTATCACGCATATTTGTAATGTTGCTGATATATCTACTTTGATCGTTTGAATCACTTACTTTAATTGCATCACTTGATACTTTGATAGGTGTTCCGTTTGGTCTAAATCTAAATGGATCACTTGATGTTGTTGCAATTTGTCCAGCAGTAACCACTGCTCCTGATCTAGTTGTAACTTGTATGGTTCCGTTAGCATCAACGATTATTGAACCATTTCTACCTATAATTTCTAAGTCATTTCCAAATGCTCTTACTAGTATAATTTGGTCAATACTATTTCTAATCTCAAATACTGCTAATCCTGATCCTTCTTTTGAAACATCATCTGAAGTTTCTAGTTCAACACTATCAACAGTTATTTTATTTTTATTGAAAACAGTTGTTCTACTTTGTACTTTTTTTGTTCCAGTAGTTACATCTACAGGATCAATAACTTCTATATACACCACTTCATATACTGTATCTGTACTGCCTGCTTTTTTAGCCAATGCACTTTTTACTGCACCTAATTTAAATCTTTTACGTTTGTGATTTTTTCTAGTTACAGAAATATAATTTCTTATTTCTTTTGTTTCTATTCCTGCATACACTAACATCTTAATGTCTTTTTGTAAACCAAACTCTGGATCATTTGGTCTATATATACTTGCAGGTGTAAACACATTTGGATCACCAATAAAATTATTGTAAGCAGTTCTTTGAGATGACTTTAAGAAAGGTTTTACAAATAAGTTACTAAATGTAACGTTGTCAGGATCACTTACAACAATATTAAATTCTCTTGTAGTTGCACTGAATCCAAATCTATCTCTTGCTTGTACAGTGAAAGTAAATTTCCTATCTATGCTAGTTGTACCACCATCTAGTGTAAATTCATTTTTGTCAATGGTTGTCAATCCTAAATTTGTACCACTTGAAAACTGTCTAACTTTTCCTACAATTTCTCCATTAAAGTTTAATGCAAGTCCTGGTGGTAAAGTTCCTGAAACTAAATTGTAAAGCAGTATTGCTCTTGGCACTGATGTCGTTGCATTTACACTAAAGGTACTAATGAAGTTTGCATTGATACTTCCTAGGTTTGCCGCTGTGTTCCAATTAATTGTACTTTCAACTTCACCTAATATTTTTACTGTAAATGTTTTTGCTTTTTCGGCCAACACACTATTGATAGAAGTATATCTAATTGCTTTGATAGTAAATTTATATTCCTTGGTTACTGCTGGTTGATAAGGAACCCTTCCTGCTATTTCTCCAGTTGTTACATCAAGTGTCATGCCTGGTGGTAAAGTACTTGCACTTCCATCTTCATTTGTTGATTGTAATTGATAGTTTAAAACACCTACTACCGTGTTTGGATCAAATACATCTAAGAACAATGTTACATAATTGTTTGCTCTTTTAAATCCTAAGTCTGCAGGAGTTAACCAAACAGGAGTTCGTAGATAAGTGTTGTCAGCAGTAAATATTCCTGTACCAACTTGCATGATTGTATTGTCAGCACGTAGGAAATCATCACCAACTAAAAATATTTGGAATTCTCTTTTTGTTATTGTATCACCATCACTTACACTTACACTAAATTCATAAGTTCTGTTTAGTTTCTTAGGACTTTGTGTAGGAATAGCATAATCATAACCTTGTGTGTCATAGTAATAACTTTCAAAACCATTTGCACTTCTCATGCCAAAGTCAAATGCATATTGGTCGTATTGTACTGTATCGTAAAATCCATTGCCACTTCTTTTGTCTAATGCAAGTATAGGATCTACAACACCAACCAGTCTACCGTCAGTAGTAAGTTGTATGCCAGGAGGTAAAGTTCCATCTCCGTCAGCAATAAAATATTCTAATGATTGTCCAGTTGGTAAATCATCATCTATTGCATTTAATTGAAAGTTAACAATACTGCTATCTAAAATGTAGAAACTATTGTTAGGTCCTAAAGGCAACTTACCTTTAGCAGTTGTCCACACAGGTTCGTCTGGACCTTGTATTTCTATTTTAAATGTTCTGTCTCTTACGCCATCGTCATTTTTTGCTCTTAAAACAAATTCAAACTCTGTATCTCTTTGTACTTCAAAAGGCGTACCAACAATTTTGTTATCCAACAATCTCATTCCACCTGGAAGTTCACCACTGATCAAAGTTATTACATCTGTGTTTAAATTGATAGAAGTAACTGATCCAGATTCTAAAAATATATTTGGAGCACTTTCCTGTGTGTATGTCAAATAGTTTGTTACTATTTGTTTCATGTAATCTAACACATCATGACCTGCTGGTGTTTTGTAATGTATCACCTGTCCTGCAAGATATGAATAATAATAAACTCCAGTAACCCCGTAATATATACCACCCACATCAGGAATAATACCTCCTGTGTATCCTTGGGATTTAGCTACTTCAAATACACTTTGTTGTGCTGAATAAAATGAGTAACCAAATGCGTGTGATCCTCCTGCATATGGAATTACATTATCATTTTCACTATGTATGTTTAAAAATCTTCTTCCTTTTAAAGGAGTCTTTGCTGTATTGTATTCTGCATTTGTAATACCTGTTTGTCCTGACGGAATATAAAAAGTATTATTTCTAAGCATTGGATCAAAAAATTGTGATGCATTTGTTACAATGGTATCCAATGCTGGATCATCAATTTGTACATAAGCTCTGTTTGCCAAAGCCGCACCATTACTAAATCCTATAATTCTAATTTTACTGTTGTCTACATTAACAAAATCTTTTAACAATGTAATTAAATCAGTTAACATTTCAATATCAGGTGCTTTGCTTGTTTCATGTGCAACATTCCAAGCATTGTCATAACCTGTTGGAGCAACAATAATATGATCACCTAAATAGTTTTGCCAACTGTTTATTTCGTTAGGACCATTGCCTCCTGAGCCATGTAGCAAAATTGCAACAGGAACACGTTTGTTTAATAATGCTGGAATAGTAGGTACCCTAATTGCCATTGGATATGTATAAGTTACAACACCAGGTGTTGATGGTGTGTTCGCCTGTCCACCCATTCCTGCATGGTATTGACAATAGTAATATAAGGTTGGTGCTGAAGCAGGCACTACAATGGTAGTTCTGTAGTTAATCATATCAACAGTAACTCCTGTAGTATATTCTGTACCGCCTGAGTGTGTGCCTCCTGCTGTGGTTGAAAATCTAACTGGATGTGTTGGTGATGGAGACCAATCAAAAATGTATGTATTACCTTCTGCTAATTCTAATGTTGGCTGTTGTACGCCGTTAATAAAATACTTGTTGCCATTGCCAACATATTGAAAAGTCACTGTATAATTTATTGTAGGCGAACCACCCTGCGTCCATGTTTTTGTAATGTTTATTGTTGAACTGTTTTGAAGTCTAGTTTGTGCTGGTAGACTTATAGCAGTTGTTGATGGGTCAAATCCTGTTCCACTAGCAGATCCTGGTGCAATAGGTAAGGTAATAGAAGTGGTTACTCTTTCTTGTAGAGTTCCTAATTTATATCCTGAATTTTGTGTCCAACTTGGTACTGCCATATCAAATCCTAAACTTTACAGTATTTATCGGATATGTAGGCGATTAAAATGCTCTTTGTTCTTTGGTGCTAGGCCCTACAATGTACGGATAAACAGGCTGTCCACTAGCATCAACAGTAACGTGATAACAATATGTTCCATTGACGTATTCTGGAGTCTTTTCAAATCTACCATTGAATTCATCTAGTTTACCTGTACCTACTTGATACTCATGATCGTTAATAAATGTACCTGCTGTTTTGGCACCATACAAATATCCTCTACCTGCTGGTTCTGTAGCAAAAGTTTGATATGAGCTTGTCATTCTAACCACTGTGGATGCTGGATCATTGTAGTCTGAATATCCAAATGGTCCATATATAGGATAACCATCAAAACAATATCCTAATATTTTACTGTGTCCGTTTGCGTGTCTAAAGTGATCTCCGCCGAAGTTTGTTCCTGTGTAATAAGTTGGTGTAGGTGAAGCACCTGTAACCATCGCTGTGTTCCAGCCTGCTGTTGATTCTGATGAACCTGTAGGAAGTGTTAAAAATTGTGCTGACATATAATGATACTGTCCACTAATTTCTGGCCAACCACCTGCATCATCTCCTCCATAGTTTGTTCTGAACTGAACTGCGTTGTATTCAAATCCTGTACCTGGAGCATCTGATGTTGGATCTAGTCCTGGAGGAACTTGGTTTACACCCGCTGATGGTCCATAAAAAACAACACCATTGTTAAAAATACCAATTGGTGTTAAGGCTGATAAAGCCTGTGGGTTACTTGTATTTGTTCCACCTCTGTATGTAAATGAATAATTATAATTTTGTGCAGATACAACATTAGTGCTTGGTGAAAAAGCATTTTGTCCAAATGGCTTTCCAAATGAAGCTGGATTAGGCAAACCGTTTGATGTAATAGTTAGTGTAGCCATTAAGCAATTACTCCTTCGTCAAAATTTCTTTCATCTGGACTTAACAAAGATCCAAAGTCAATATCTGTTTGGTATATTAACCAATCAGACAAACCTCTAACATCATTTGATAATGTTCCAAAATCAAAACCAGCAGTATTAGGTTCAATGTTTCTTATATCAACACCATGTACTAAACCAGTGACGTTTCCAGTTAAAGCACCATTAATATTACTTGCTGTTAATGTATTTACATTAGAAATATCATTTCCGCCAGCATTTAGATTTCCACCTAGTTCTGGTGTTAGATCTGACTTTACTTCTGCTGTTGAATTTATAGTTAGTACGTTTCCACTTACACTTGTTGTAGAACCTGCACCACCTCTAATATTAAGTGTGCCACCATCTGCAAGTTGTAAGCTACCAGAATCTGATACAACATTTAATTGCTGTAATCCGCCTGTTGCGTTTATAGTAATACCTGTAGTTGAACTAGTCAGTGTAACATTAGAACCTTGTACAAGTTTCTTAAGTTGTAATTCTGCACCAACTTTTTGTGCAAATATTCCTTGCCCTGTATTTCCTAAATTGCTTACACTTGTGGATTCTGGAGATCTCAAATCAAGATCATCAAAGTTTTGATTCACTTTGATAAATGCTTCACGCAGATCATCACCTGTTCCGTCGTTTGCTAGTGTTCCTATGTTTATTGTTTGTAAAGCCATTTTCTTATCCTATACTGTATTTATCTATTGATCATTTCCGCTTGTCCCTCTAAATCTAATAGGGTTTGCACTATTGTAAGGCCAATAAGCTAGTCTATTTGGAGCACCATATAATCTAGGTATTGCATTAGCATAGTTAAAGTTCTCTGCTGTACCACTGTCGTAAATAACGTCTTTCAGACTATTTTCTTTTAAAAACTTTTTAAATTGTGCAGAAGTTCCACCTGGATTTGCTTGTAACCATAAAGCACCCATTCCACATATCTGTGGAGCCGCCATGCTTGTTCCACTTATTCTAGCCATGTAATGTGTTGAACTTCCTGGATAAAATTGCTTTGTTCCGTATGTGCTTACTTGGCTAGTTGCACTTGATATCTGTGATCCTGCCGCCATTATGTCTAGCCTTGGACCACGTTCACTGTCATATCTTAAATTTTCAAAACTACCATATAAATCATAATCAACATTTCCAACAAAGACAGTATCACTGCTGTGTGGTGAACTATATCTGTTGTAGTATATAGGTTGACCTGCACTGACTCCTGAAGCATGATATTCGTTCATTGTGTAGTAACTATTATAGATGTCACTTCCGTAGTCACCAGCTGTGGAATAACTACATGGGTGATATCCATTGCCAGCCGCCTTAATACAAATTATTCCATCGTCTGTAAGTTGTTGCTGTTCTACGTCTTGTGATGTTGCAATAGTAGGATGCCTTGAAGCAACCATTCCATATTGAGAAAATGTACTATCCCATTGTGCAGGAGTAATATTTTGATTCACTCCTTTATAGTATACAGTTTGTATAGGAGTATTACCTGTGCTACTGTTTCTGTAATACCAACTGTAACCCCAGCTTTGGTTTACTATTGTAGGACGTCTAAATCCTGTGGCAGGATCGATTGGTTTTCTTTTGTGCCATTCTCTGATAACGTCATATCTATCAGCTGAACTCATTGCACTTGAACCGCCAAACACTCTTATGGAATATATATTAGAACCTTTTGCCCAACCATAAGTTAGTCCTGCGGCAATACCAGCACAATGACTGCCATGTGCGCCTGCAGGATTAGTATCTGAATAATTGTTTGTGTAATGTCCACTTGGCATTGTGCCTGCAATACCTGATGCCGCATACCAATCCAATTGAATAAATCTTGTGTTACCTGAATAGTCATTGAAGTCTGGATGACCTGTTGGATCAACACCGTCATCTTGTATAACTATATCAACTCCAGTACCATCTAGTGTGTAATTATAATTTCCACTAAAAGTGTTTGTTGCTTGATCTGTATAGTTTGTGTATTGTTGTTGTATGTGTCTATACAATCCCCAGTTCTTGCTGTTTTGTGTATTACTGGTTGTTCTTTGAAATACATCTGTTTGTGTTTCATACAATTCCATGCATTGGTCAATACTTGCAGGCTCAACATCAAGTATTCTTGAATCATTTTTTAATTTGGTAGCTTCTTCTGGCTCCAACATATAAGTTGTGATTCTGTCATTGGTTGATTTTGCGTGTACAACATCACAAGTTCTGCCAGGTATTACATTGTTATCTACACTTGCATCACCTGAAGTATCTTTTTGTAGCAGTTGATCTATCTCTGCTATGTCAGTACCTTTTTTTGTTATAACTCTAAATTCTTCCATTAGTTACCACTCATTTTAAATCCAGTTGGACCTGTTGTATCCAAACCTTTTTTCTTACCAAACGTTTTGCTTTTGTTTAAGTTACCAAGATACGCAATTCTGTTTGATGTTGCATCTGGTGACATCAAGTTTCTGTTGTTAGCAAAGAAAGTACTAGGTGTATTCTCGTCTGTTGGTCCTTGATACATTTGTCCTTTAAGACTGTTTTTATGCCACCACTCACGTAATTGTGCTGGAGTGTATCCTGGATTAAGTTGTAAAACCAAACAGCTCATTCCTGCTACATTAGGAGTACTCATTGATGTTCCACTTAGATTATATATAGCTGAACTGCTTGAATTATATGCACTTACAATATTTGTTCCTGCGGCATAAACATCTACCCTAGGACCTTTATCACTTGATGTGTTACAGGCTTCACTGTTTGAATATAATGCACTATCTAAGTTACCACAAACGATAGTGTCAGGACCAATGTTACCTGCACCTCTGTTGTAGTATATAGGATTACCTGCGGAAATGCCTCCTGAGTTTACACTTCTTGTGATATAATTGTTGTAATCAATATCTCCTGGATAACATAACTTTTGATATTGGTTGCCTGCACTTTTATGATAATGAACACCTTCATCTTGCATTTCTTCTACTTCTGCATTTAGGTTGTATAGGTTTGCGTTAAATCTGTTTGAACCATCACCTATCATTCCGTAGTTTGAACTTTTTACTGATCCTACACTCGAACCTCTAAAATAAATGTCTGTGATATTTTGAAAATATGATTTATATCCCCAACTTGCACTTACGACTGTTGGTCTTTTAAAACCTGTCAACGGATTAACAGTTTTTGCTTTATGAAATTCTTTTATTGCATCAAACCAGTAACTAGAATTCACTGCTCCCATATCCAAACAAAATATGTTTGCATTCTTGGCCCAGCCATAAGTTTTGCCAACGGCAGTTCCGGCACAATGGGTAGCATGGTAATTGGAACCTGAACTATTTGTATAGTCTATGTTTGATATAGATGAACAGTTTGGAAGTGTGTTCCATTGAAATTGTTGTAATCTACTAACACCATTGGCATCTTGCCATTCTTGATGATCAAATCTAAATTTTGATTCTTGGTGTACATAATCAATACCACTACCATCTAGGTGATATGGATAAGTTCCTCCTATATCACTGCCTGTTGATGCACCCCATTCATTTGTTTCTGATATGTGTCTTCTGAATCCCCAGTTGTCTCTTGATGTAGATGAACTGTTTCGTATGAACGTTCCTTCCTGCTCATAGTCTAACCATTCTTCGTCCCACACCAAAGGTTCGTTGACTCCTCCAACTCTTGAATCTTTTAAAAGTTCGTCTGCTTCTTCCTGTGTAATAGCAACCTCAAGCATACGTTTACTGATTGGTCTTGTATTAACATTGTCAACTTTTCTATCAGGAATATTTTCCAAAGAAGTGTTGCTGTTCAGTTCATTTAAAAACTGATCTTTGTCTACTCCTTTATGTAATGAAACAACAAAATGTTTCTCTGACATAGTAACTCCTAAACTATCGTTAAGTTACCTACCATGCCTGAATGAATTGTACATTGGTAAACCAATGACGTATCAGTTATGTTATGTGGCACCGTAAATACTTGTGTTCCTGTTGTTGATCCGCTGACACCTTCTGTAAAGGACGTTCCGTTTGCTTGATTTCTAATTGCAAATGGGTGTGCCGTACCAGTTGTGTTATTGAATATGTAAGTTGAACCTTTGTACAATGTCAATGCAGGATTGTTAACTGTATTTGCTATACCAGGACCTGTAAAGTTGTAAGCAGATGAACCAGCATTTGATACTGTGTAATAATACACAGGACCTTGTGTGGTTACCCAAGCACTACCATTGTAGTAGATCATATCTCCTGCACTTGGAGAACTTATACTAATACCACCACTGCCTTCTGCGTCAGCCGCCGGTGCCCATGCACTACCATTCCATTTTAAAACTTGTCCTGAAGATGGAGCAGTACTTGCCACATTACTTAAATCAGAAAGTTGTATAGCACCACGTGTAATTGTAATATTACCTTCACTGTCACTTGACGTTGTAATTCCTGTGCCACCAATAACTTTAATTGATTCATCTCTGCTTATTAACTTCATAGAAGAATCATCAGCACCTATGCTGAAACTAAATTGTTGTGCTGTACTTTTCCAAGTGCTACCATTGTAAAACAACACATCTCCTGCGTTGCTATCATAAACCATATCACCAGCTTGTCCTGTCAAGGCGTTAAGAGCATCTTGATCAAATGCACCTAATCTTAATGGTGTTTTTTGTAATACCACAGCATTTGCGGCATCAAATATAATATTACTTGCACTTGTAAATGTTGGTACACCTGTTCCTGAAGTTTGTAGTGTATCTGCTTCTACAGTTGTTGCAGTAATTGTTGTTGCATTGATATTGATACCTGTTAAAGTATCTGTTGTTTTGTTATAAACAAGTCCTGCATCTCCACCAAATGAACTTGAATCATTAAATTGTACCTGAGTGTTTGATCCACCTGGAGTTCCTCCAGATCCACCTGCGGCATTGATTGTGATTGTATCAGTACCTGCATCAGTTGTAATAGTTACGTTTGTTCCTGCAACAAGGGTAAGTGTATCAGTTTCTGCGTCTGCTGAAACAGTTGTTTGTCCTGCTACTGCAACGTTGCTAAACGCATTCTGGTTAGCTTCTCCGCCACCTGCACCTGCATCTACCCAACTTAATGTTCCAGAACCGTTTGTGCTTAATACTTGATCAGCACTACCATCACCATCTGGTAAAATAAATGTTGTGTTTGCTGTTAAACTTGCTGGTGCTCTAAAGGCTGTATAATTTGCGTTAGCACCGTCATAAAATCTTAGTTGTGTTGCACTTGGTAATTTAACGTTGCTTGAAATAGTAAGTTCGTTTGTGCTGTTTGAAATAGCACCACTTACATTAACGTTGGTTGCGTTTACAGTTGTTGGATTAATAGTTGCCACAGTTAAAACGTTAGTGTTTGGATTATAAAGTACTCCAGCATCTGTTCTTAGTGCTTGACCGTTTGCCGCAGTTGCTCCAACGAAAGTTAAGTATTGGTTTGCGGCACTTGAATCTGCGACAGTTGTAACAGTTGCGGCATCAACATTATTAAGTGGACGTGGTCTCCATTCGTTGTTTGCTTGACTCCAACTCAATGCATAATCATTTTGTGGAGCAACCGTAGTTACGTTTACATCTGTTAGATCACCTAATTCTGAAATTGAACTTGATACAGTTCCTGGTTCCCATCTGCTTTGTGCATTATCCCAAATAAGTGCTTGACCATTTGTTGCACCTGTTGTAACAACATCTGTTAAATCATCAAGAGCAACACTTGTATTAATTGTGATATCACCTTCTGCATTACTTGTGGTTGTTGCTCCAGTTCCACCTACAATTCTAATTGACTCACCTCTGGTTACTGTTCTGATTGTAGAATCATCTGCGGCAATTCTTATAGCATCAATTGTTTCGTCTGCATTTGCTAATTCTAACCATGCACCTGCATGAGCATAATAAGCCTTACCTGTTTGGTGAACGTGTGCAAACATACCATGGTAGGTTGCAGGACTTACTGTTTGTAAGTCTGACAATGTTGCAAAAACGTTAGCAAAATAAACTTTACCAGATGTAATAATATCTCTTGTTGTGCTGTTACCTCTTGATAAAACTGTGTCAAGAGTATCTAATTCTGTTGCAGTGGCTTTGTATTTGAAAGAGCTAGAAGCATTGTCCCAATAAACAACTTTACCGTCATCACTTGCAAGTGGCGTGTCTACGTTACCTAATGATTGTAAACTTGCCGCTTGTATACGTGCATCAGTTCTTGCAACACTGAAAAATAAATTAGTTGTACCTTCATTAATTTGATCTGTTGTTGTACCTGCTGATAGATATCCTACATCATTTGCAAAGGCACTTAACGCACTCGGTACAGTAGGAATGATAGGCTTGTTACTCAAGTCATTGTAATCACCACTGAATGGATTGTTAAATGATACGTTGTTGATTCTTACGTCAGTTGCGTTGATAGTACCTGCATTGGTAATACCAGCACCGCTTAGATCTAAATTATCACCGACTGGTAATTCTTTAATCTTCTTATCCTGTGTATCAACTACTAGTGGTATTCTGTTTGCCATATCCTTTTCCTATTTACAATATTTATCCTGTTGGTGCTGAACTCTTATATGGGTGACTTCCAGGTA
>CEUU01056700.1_pt1 | contig 21879 bp, 16 predicted proteins | sample 531321 | NCBI WGS metagenome assembly CEUU01 (sample SAMEA2622658, study PRJEB7988) | marine metagenome | isolation source: saline water (ENVO:00002010), including
TGCCCGGTCTTGAAAAGGAAGCGCACAAAGCGTGGACTCGTCCACTGGGGTCGCTTCCACCTTCTCCAGAACCGCCAGGAAGACCCTTTCTCGGTCCTGTTTACAATCCACCAAAGATAGGACAGGTGCTTTTTTCGTTTCGATAGGTCAAAGATATTCCGTCTCCAAAGACGGAGGGATTTTACTTTCCTTTGAAAGATGAACTTCCAGTAGGACTTGGTGAAAAAAACGCTCAAGGATTGGGGTTGGATTACTTCCTAGCAAACAGCAAAAGTGCGGTCCAAGTCCACCAAAACCTTTGGGCGGCTTGGACGCCGTCTCCTATGACGCGTATGACGTCTCCCTTGGTGGCGCCCGGGAAGGATCGAGTCCAGGGTAGGGGGATCACTCAATCATTATCAATCATACAAGGAGGAAAAACCATGAGCTTAAACCGATTGCCTGAACCAAAGAAACCCGAGGGACGGATCCAAGCCCCGGCCCAAGTCGAATATTTCTACCCGAGGGAACATGCGATCCTCGCGGAATATTTCGAGGACAAGAAGAAACTAACCAAGGATGCCAAGAAGATCGATCCCTACGAGATCATCCCCTACGAAACCGAGTACGACGAGTCGGCGGAAGGGATCATCTGCCGGGAGGGAAGAGGGGGTCGCGATGGGTACGAGGCTATCCGCAACGCGGTCGCGCGCATTGCCCTTGCCCCGATCCGGGACGGGTTGCCGGTCTGGGGAACCTATGCGGACGGGCAGGTTCGTCATTCGAGGCAGCGCGACCAGCAGGGAGACCTGCCGGTGCGCGGATACAGGAGCGATCCGGTACTCGCCGTTGCCATCAATTGGGCGGACTCGGGTCCGGGCTGCAGTTGGCCCCTGACCTACCACGTGGCGTGGATTCCGATTTACGATCAGTACGTGGTGACCGTTTCCTACGATACGGACGATATTGAGGGTTACCTCGACGTCGCGATCGGTTGCTTGCCCGAGGGGGCCGGCGTGGAAACAGACCTCAAGAAGGTCATTCAAGGTCACTGGGAGCGCGATGCCTACAACCTTCAGGCCTGGTCGTACTGCATAAACCCGGGCATCGTGAAGGATCCCTATGCATGGAGGGACGAAATCCACTGGGGAATCGATGAGAATGGGGAAGAAATTTCCTATTCGGATGAGGAGGAGGACTGGTACGACGAGGATGAATACGATGAAGAGGAGGGCTCCTCGTGAGTGAGTACTTTTTCATTCGCGGATACGAGGATTTCAAGCGTCCTGAGGTCATTCCGGAATCATTCGTGGAAAAGGCTTATGGCTTTTACGAGCGACGGGGAACCCCTTTTCTTCAGAACGTTGAAAATCCAAGGCATGAGATTCACTACGACGGGCAGGTCCTGCACTTGGGGGAACCGGTTGATCCGCCGAGTATACCCACTTGGCGGGAGTACTACCTCAATTACGAGGGTTACAGCCAAAAGGACTTAAAAAAACCAAACCTCCGCAAGATCACTTCGCAAATCGACTACGGGGACTTGGACTCCGAAATGTCTTGTGAATATTTCTACGATCAATGGGCCCACAACCATTCTCCCGCAGCGGAATTCGCCCACTTGATCGAACGCCTTGAGGTAGGCACCGAGGACGCAAAGGCATGCGAAATTCTGGGGAGCCTGAAAAGGCACGAAGGCGCCTTCAGCGGAGCGGACGTTTTATACGTGACTTTGGACAAGCCAGTGACCCTGTCCTGGTTGCAATGGGCTTTTCAAGCAGCCGGAGAACCGGCCAACGTACGCAAACAATAGGAGGAAATCAAAATGAGCAAGAGCAACACGGAATTGGTGGGTATGCATTCTACCAAGAGGCTGCCCGGGGAGGACAAGAGGGCATGGGCGAAAAGAATCGCCCGAGGATTCTTCAAGGGGCTAGAGGATCTGGAGCGCAAAAACGGCTCGCTTCGACAACCGAGACCGGGTGACCGGAAGAAGGACTAGAAGACGACGTCGTCCCCGTCGTCCCCGTCCCCGTATTCGTCGTAGGTGTCGTAGGAGGAACTGTCGGGTTCGGTGGTTGCGGCGGGAGCCGGACCGTCGGACCCTCCCTCAGTCTCGAGCTTGTAGGCGCTGATGGAGGTGAACCATTTGGTTACCCCGTCGCGCCCCTGCCATTCGCGCCCGTTGACGCGGGCCTCGATGGTGACCCGGTCTCCCTTCTTGAGAGTCTGGCTCTTCTCGATGTGGTCCTTGGTGAACTCCACGGCAATGGGGTTGGCCCATTTCCCGTCTCCGGTCTCCACTACGACCTCCTGCTTCCTGAATCCGTTGGCCCCGTATTCGCGGACCTCGTCCACATGGGTAACCTCTCCCTTGATCGTTACTTCGTTCATTATGGATTCCGAGCTAAGGGGATTCGGAGGTTAAATCGAGACTTTTCGTTTACCGGTGTAAAAAAAAGTCCGGGTCGGACGAATCAGCCGGGAGGGATCAACTGAGAGGACGCTCAGTCATCCGGTGTTGAACCAGCCTACAATCCTTTGGTCTGGGTGAAGATCGTGTCCGAACTTCTTTCGAGGTTTGACGGTCAGGGCTTTATGAGATAAAAAGGTTGCTATGTCCCTCTTTCGTATCCTTTGGCAACCCGAGGCGCTCTTTCGGTTCGCAGGGCATGTCCGAACGTTTATTTTGATTCGTCCATGAAGGCTGAGGTTACGTCAAGTCCAGTCAACGACGAGCTCGTTACCCAGGTTCACCAGAAGCTCGTCGAAAAGTTGTCCTCGGAGAACAGGCGACTCAAGCACCTGGAGTCCGAGTTGACCAAGAAGTACGAATTTCAGAGAATCCTCACGAGTGTTTCGACGGAATTGATGCAGCGTTCGTTCCAGGAAACCCTGTCTTATCTAGAGACTGCCTTGAAGCAGTTGATCGACTTTGCCCGTGCCGAACGCTGCATGCTGTTGGTCTTCTCGGAGGACGGGGCGACCATGGAGGAGGTTTACGAGTCGGTGAAGGATGATTCCGTTACCCGGATTGGTTCTAAAGTCAAGGGGTCGAGTCTCTCTTCCTATCCCGTCCTAGAGGCTTGCGCCCTGGAAAGCGAGCCTCTGATCGTCCGCGATTGCTCGGAGTTGTCGCCCGCGCAAAGGGCGGACAGACTGCTGGATCCCGAGGTGCGCTCATCGATCCATTTCCCGCTTTTGGACCAGGGAAGGATTTCAGGCCTCATCACAATCGATTGGCTGAAGAGCGAACTGGACTGGGAAGACGAGATGATCTCTCTTCTCCCGGTGGCGGGTGAGATGCTCCTGCGGGCGACTTCCCAAGCCAAGCTGGAGCAGCAAAAACACGAGAGTGAGGAGCGTTTCCGGTTGATTTCCGAGCAATCCCTAGTTGGCATAGTCCTTCTTCAGGACGGCTTGATCAAGTATACCAACGAGCAATGGTCGAGAATCTCGGAGATAACGGTCGAGGATATGTACGGCTGGGAGGCGAACGGCTTCATTTCCATGGTTCATCCGGACGATCGTAACCTGCTGATCGAACAGGCGCGAAAAAAACAGGCCGGAGAACCGGACGTCCTCGAGCAATACGAGTGGAGACTGAATACCCCATCGGGCAAGACCAAATGGATTTCCATCTATTCCAGAACCGTGCCCTATTCCGGGAGGAACGCCGACTTGTGCACCTTGATCGACGTGACCGAGCAGAAGGATGCTCAGAACTCGCTGAGGGAGAGCGAGCAGCGGCTGAGGGCGGTCTTCAATGCCGCCGAGGATGCCATTTTCATCAAGGACGTCGAGGGCAGGTACACGCAAGTGAACCCTGCCATGGAAAAACTGCTCGGCTTGTCCAAGGATAAAATAATAGGAAGAACGGAACGGGACCTTATGTCCCCGGATGTCGCCAAGCGTGTGCGTGAGGCGGATGCCAAGGTACTCTCCGGGGCGACCGTAGATCTGGAGGATTGCCTGGATATCAAGGGTGTTCGGAGGTTTTTCCATAACTTGAAGGTTCCCTTGATCAATGCCGACGGAGAAGTAATCGGCCTGTGCGGGGTTTCGCGTGACGTCACCCTGCGCAAATCCGCCGCCCTAGCCAAGGAAAAGCACCTCAAGAGCGAGGCCCAAAATAAGGCCAAGACTGAGTTCCTGGCCCGGGTCAGTCACGAGTTGCGAACCCCTCTGAATGCGATCATCGGGTATTCCGAGATGCTTGCGGAAGACGCCGAGTCGGACGGCCTTGAGAACTATTCGAAGGATTTGCGCAAGATCCTGGATGCGGGCGGTCACCTTCTTGGCCTGATCAACGACATCCTGGACATGTCCAAGGTGGAGTCCGGCAAGATGGAAATTTTCGCCGAGAAAGTTCTCGTCGAGGAGGTCGTGCAAGAAGTGTTTTCCATAATCAGGCCCTTGCTCCAGAGCAACGAAAACCAGTTTGAAGTCATCCGCGAATTTCCCGAGGGCCTGGAGATGACGACCGACCAGATAAAGCTTAGGCAGATTCTCCTGAACCTGCTAGGTAATGCCTCTAAGTTTACCCGTCAGGGAACCGTGACCATGCGGATCGAAGAAATGAAGGATGCTGCGCCCGCCCGCATCAAGTTTTCCGTGCAGGACGACGGGATTGGGATCGAGCAGTCCAAGGTTGCGAGGATCTTCAGGCGCTTTACCCAAGCCGAGGAGGATACGGCTCTGAAATTTGGAGGAACGGGGCTTGGGTTGCCCATTACGAAGGCTTTCGTCGACATGATGAGCGGAAAGATCGAGGTGTCATCCGAGATCGGGAAAGGAAGTCTCTTCGAGGTCGACCTGCCCATGCATTTGCCCCGCAAGCAATCCTTGGGTTCCTGGAAAAAAGGACAGTGGGGGATTTGGAAGGCCGCGGAGATTGATCAAACCTGATTCCCCCTTACTCTTGCTTTCTCCCTCAACTCCCGCCCGCCATGAAGAAAATCCTTTTGATCGAAGACAACGAGATGAACAGGGACATGCTTTCCCGCCGTCTTGAGCGGAAGGGATTCGAGGTGATCCTGGCCGAGGATGGAAGGGAAGGTCTCGAGAAACTCGGCGAGGCCAAGCCGGACTTGGTTCTTCTCGACGTCAGTCTGCCAGTGCTGGATGGCTTCGAGGTTCTGAGGAGGGCCAAGGCGGAGCCGGAAACCTCTTCCATTCCGGTAATCATTCTGACTGCCCACGCCATGGACGCAGACCGGGAGAAGTCATTCGAGTTAGGGGCGGATGATTTCGATACCAAGCCGATTGACTTGGAGGGGTTGCTCGCAAAGATGACCGCCTTGCTGGAAGAATAATGGACAAGAGGCTGGAGGCTCTCCTGCTGGGCAAGATCCGGCACAACCTGAAGACGCACCTCAACGTCATAATCGGCTATGCCGAGCTATTGGCAGAGAGTGTGGAGGAGGAACCTTCCCTGCGTTCCATGGAGGCAGGCTTCGGCGCCATGCGCGAACATGGCGAATCGATCTTGCTGCACCTGGACAAGGCATTCGCAATCAGGTATGCGGACGAGGAAAGCATCCTTGCCAAGCTGAGTTCCATCGCGGAGGACTTCGGGCATGAGATCGAAGAGTCCATCAGGGTGGGCGGCCGACTGGTCGAGCAGTATCTGGACGACGCCTCGCTGGCTGGCTCCCCCTTTGTCGGGGATCTGGAAAAGATAGGCCAGTCCATCCGGCAACTCGATGCGGCCGTCTCGGCCTTACGGGATGGTGGGTTCGTTTCGATAGACGACCTGATCGACTCGGGTATCCTTGCCAAGTCGGACGTCGAGCTGGTCGATCTTCACTCGACGAACCTCAATGTCGTTCTTCAGCCCGAAAAAAGCGAATACCCCTCCCATATCCTGATTCTCGACGACAACCCCAACATAGCCCACTACCTGAGCCGGAAATTGTCCGCTGTCGGGCACGAGGTATCCCATGCCCCTACCACCACGGCAGCCGATGCGTTGATCCGGGAAGGAAAGGTCGATTTGGTCTTGCTCGACATCCTCATGCCGGGTGAAAACGGCTATGAGTTCCTCAAGCGCGCCATGCCGCTTCTGAATGCCGGCAACGTGCCCGTGATCGTCCTTTCTTCCCTGGACGAGATGCATACCATCTACCGTTGCCTGGAGGCCGGGGCGTCCGATTACGTAAGCAAGCCCTGCAAATTCATCACCCTCAATGCTAGGATTAACTCGGCTCTCGAGCGCAAGCATCTCAAGGACAAGGAAAAGGAATATCTGGAGGTCATTGAGAGGGAAAAGGAGAAGTCGGACAAGCTCCTTCTCAACATCCTTCCTTTTCGGATTGCCGAGAGGCTCAAGACCAAGGAGGGAACCATTGCCGATTCACACCCTGGTTGCAGCGTGCTTTTCGCGGACATCGTCGGCTTCACCCCTCTTTCCGAGAAACTCACCCCAAACCAGCTCGTGGAATTCCTAAACGAGACCTTTTCCGCATTCGATTCATTTACCGATGAGATCGGCCTTGAGAAAATCAAGACCATAGGGGACAACTACATGGTGGCCTCGGGCGTTCCCGAACCGAGGGACGACCACGCCGAAGCCCTCGTCGAGATGGCCTTGCGTATGCTCCGGTATTTCGATGGCATCGGGACCCTGAAGGGGGAGTCGATCTCGGTCCGCGTGGGTATCAACAGCGGTCCCGTGGTGGCCGGGGTGATCGGCAGGAAAAAATTCATCTACGACCTGTGGGGCGATACCGTGAACACTGCCTCGCGGATGGAATCGCATGGGGTTGCGGGGGCCGTTCACCTATCCGAGTCAACCGCTGCCCTGGTTGGGGAAAGCTTCGATCTCGAGGCCCGGGGAGAGATGGAGATAAAGGGAAAGGGGAAGATGAAGACCTACCTCGTCCGAGGTTGACTTCCATCCCTAACCGCTCGGTGCGGCGGGTTTCTCCGGGTCGAGGGGGAGGAAAATAAAGAAAGCGGTGCCGATGCCCAGCTCGGTCTCGAAATGAATGCGCCCGCCGTGGGTCTTCACGATTTGAGACTGGGCCAGGGCCAACCCCTGGCCCGTGCCTTCTCCGATCTTCTTGGTCGTGAAGTAGGGATCGAAGATTTGCTCCCTGATCTCCTCGGGAATTCCGTTTGCGTTGTCCCGGATTTCGATCGTCACTCCATCCTCCACCTGCTTGGTACGGATGATGATTCTTCCTTCCCGTCCCTCTTCCGCCTTCTTTGCGTCGATGATGGCATGGGTTGCGTTTACGATCAGGTTGAGGATGACTTGACTTATCTCGCTCACGAAGCAGGGAATCTCGGGTAGTTCCTCATCCAGTTCGGTATCGATTTCCAAGTGGTATTTCCAGAGATTCTTGGAAACGGCCATGGAATCCCCGACCGCCTGGTTGACGTCACCGGGTTGCTTTTTCCGCCCATCGCCGGAATGTGAGAACCTCTTCATGGAGGAAACGATTTCCGCCAGCCTTTCCACTCCTTGCTGAGCATTGGCCATGGCCTGGGGCAGGTTGTCGCGCAGAAACTCGGGGACGTCGTCCTTGGCGGCCCCTTCCAGGATCTCATCGAAGGCGCTCTTGATGAAAGCCAGACTGTCGCCAATGAATTGGGCGGGGGAATTGATTTCATGGGCGATTCCCGTCGCCATCTGGCCCAGAGCCTCCAGCTTTTGGGCCTGGGCGAGCTGTCGCTCGAGATTCTGGCTTCGCTCCATTTCTTCCTCCAGGGCCTTGGCCTTGGAGGTCAGTTCCTCCGTCAACGCTCTTAGCTTCTCGTTTTCCTGGTGGAGTTTCTCAATCAGCTTGTGCTGAATCTGGATCGAGACCTCCTCCTTTTGCTCCGGGCTGAGCGGATCCTCCGGGGGTTGGGTTATCTCGGTTTTCGAATCCGGTTCCGACATATTCTTCAAGCCCCCTTTTGGGATGGAATACGCGCTTATCCGTGATCTCAGGAACCGATTGCTTGCAGGAGCTCGTCCTTGTTCTTGACGTCCGCGTAAATGGGAAAGATGTCGTTGCAGTAGAACTCCTGCTCGAAAATGGTTCGTCCGGTTGTGCAGTCGGAAAGGATTGTTACCTTAAAGCCGCGATCGAAGGCGGCCCGGGCGCTCGAGTCGATGCATACCGAGGTAACCGCCCCAGCGAAGACGACGTGGGTAACGCCCTTGTCCTGGAGGAGTTTGGCCAGGTCGGTGTTGGAAAATGCATTCAGGCCACGCTTGCCCGGAATCTCCATAATCCGTTCCCCGAAAGCCTTGAGCTGGTCGATGGTTTCCGCTCCGGGGGTACCGGCGCAGAAAGCCTTGCTGTCCTTGACCGCCTTGAGAATCCCCTGTGGGTCGGAAAGCTCGGAATAGTCCTCGGTGAAGATGATTGGCGTAGCAATGAGCAGGGTTTCGCTATCCTTGAGGCCATCAAGCATGGCAATGGTGTTGTCCAGGACGTGGTTTACCCGGTCCACCTCCTCTATTACGGCATGCAAAATACCGTCCTCGGCGAAGTAGTCGTTTTGATATCCAATGAGGATTACTGCGGTTGAGTCGGGTTTAAGCTCGGACATAAGAGTTACTTCTGGTTGTAGGGTTGTTGAATTTCCGGCCTGGGAAGGGTTTCCAGACGGAGACGGACTTTTCAGTCAATAGACTTGGCATCTCAGGTTACATGTCAAAATTAATTTTGTACCGTTTTGTCCACCCTTTCAGTTTCCTCTTCGCAAGCGCGAACCGCTTGCAACTGATCATTCCCTGAAGAACTCGACCTTGGTGAACCTGCGGGCGCCCTCGACGGTGAAGGCGAGTTGCCCGCCCGTCACGACGACGGGTTTGCCGGACTGCTCGCTACGGTTGAGGTCCCGCCCGTCGTCGCGGCTGATGTCCTTGGTCACGCAACGGGCCCGGTGGACGTCGCCATCCTTGAATCCTTCCCCTCGGAAGTCCCTTGCCGACGAACCGTCGTGGTATCTTCGTCCCGTTCGGATGGAGGATGGGATGGAGATCTTGATGGGCAAGTCGCCCTTCGCCCCATCCGCATAGACGAGGACCATGAAGCTCTTCTTGGTCCGGTTGTAGGAAGAGATGCGGTAGCGTTCCTTGCTCCCCTCGAAGGCGGGCCCGGAGACGGTCACGTCGTTGCCCTTTTCGCCCGCCATGGCATGGCGCACGACCTCGTTGGGTCCTCCCGCGATCTGGGCATACCAGCGCCAGGCGTAGAAATGGAGATGGTTGGGGTCGCTCGGGTTGAGGTAGTCCCTTTCAGTGAAGCGCCTCCCTTGCTCGGGCACCTCGATGGGCTGGAAGGTATCGTCCGATCCGCCCCGCAGGCTGAGCTTACGGGTCACCACGTCGGGACCGCCTCCGATTGCCGGGACGACCCACTCGGGCTTGAGCTGCTTGATCCTGCCGTTGTAGTCGACGCGCTTGACCAACCCCATGGACCAGCTGCTTGAATTGTCGCACCAAGGCATGTTCATGGTGTTGAGGCCGCGTTCCAGCATCTTGCCGAAAAGGGTTACCGTTTTGTCGAAGGCGTCGCGCTCGTCCTTTTTCCCGTCCCCGTTGACGTCCCGGTTGTTCCCCGATCCGTCCCACACGATCCAGGACTCGGAGGAGAGAATCTTCTTGGAGCGGTAGCCCGCCCGGTCGAGCTTTCCCCGGGCCAGGTCGTACTGGGCCCAGGCATTGGGAATGATGCGCCCGTCCATTTTTCCGTAGCCATTGGCGTGGTCGGATACGTTGAGGTTGAGGGCGTTCACGGCCTGCATGACCCGCTTGTCGGCGATCAGCTGGTCGTAGTAGTCGGAGACCGCCTCCGCTCCTTTTCCCTTCAGCCCCTTGAGTACGCCACAGGGTTCGCAGGGGGAGGTTCCCGAGGTGGAGATGATGACGGGCATCGCGGGCTCGGCGTCGTAGACCCGCCGGATGGCCCGGGCCCCCTTGGCGAAGATCTCTTCCTTTACGAAGGCCATGTCCCCACCGTTCATCATTCCCTGCAGGTTGACCTCGTGGTAGAGCTGGTAGGCTCCGACCCGCCCCTTGAAGTGACTGGCCAGGCGGGCGGCGAACTCTGCGTACTTGCCATCCTTGGGTCGCCAAGCACCGCCTTTGCCGGACGCCGAAGCCCATGCCGGGCAGTGCCAAGTGACCAACTCGGCCTTGATTCCGCGCTCCACGCAGAGGTCGACCGCCCGGTCGATGGCCCGCAGGTGGCCGGACATGTTTCTCAAGTAGTCGGTGTGGGCCTCGGTGGGTTCGCTGGCGTTCCAGTTTACCCAGAACTGGGCATAGCTGCTGTGCCTGGCGAGTGGAGGGCGGTTGGCGTCGTTGAGGTCGCACTTCGGCAGTCCGAAGGGCTGCCAGCGCACCCCGACCTGCATGTGGTCGGTCGTCCAGTCGTAGGCTCCGGCCCCCTGAGCAAGCGCGGCAAGGAGGGTAAGAGCGAGGACTGAGCGAAGGTAAGGCATGGGTCGGAAAGCCTTCCCTTGTGCCACAATCCAAGGTCCTTGTCATCGCAAAAATCAAGCCCTTGTCCGGGGGTTTTCACCTCCGCGTTTTTCCTGCTTGAAAAACGGAAAAGTCTCCCCTTCGATGCCTTTTCTATCTCTTTTCTACAAACGACTAAAATACCTTGGCGCGGGAACCGAACATGCAAGACCAACTGATGGGCACGGGCATCACCCTCTATGGATCCAATGATCCCGAGGAGCTGGCCCGGCAGTGCGCCGAGGATCTGGCCGAACCTTTGTCCGACCCATTTGGGGAGGAGGAGTTTCTCGTCCAGAGCCGGGGGATGGGAAGCTGGATCCAGCTTCAGCTGGCGGATCGGCTGGGTATCTTCGCCCGTTCCTGCTTCCGCTTCCCGGAAGCAACGGTCCGAATGATCCTGCGGGGTTTCCTCGCGGATTGTCCCGAGGAGAACCTCTTCACCAAGGAGGGGATGGCTTGGAAGATTCTCGACCTGCTCCCCGGACGGATCGAGCGCAGCCCGGAGCCCTTTGCATCCGTCGCCCGCTACCTGGGGGAGGATGGAAAAAGCAACGGCGACCGGGCCTTTCGCCTCTGCCGCCAGATCGCGACCCTCTACGATTCCTACCTCGCTTACCGGCCGGACCTGATCATGAACTGGCAGGCGAACAGGCTCCCGGAGGGCGGAGACCTCTGGCAGGGACTCCTTTGGCAGGACCTGCGGGCGGCCCTCGGGCAGAAGAGCCTGCCCGAGCTGGTTCGGGAGCTGGGAGGGGAACCGGTCCCGGCAAGGCCGGAGCGGATGCCCGAGCGCCTCTCGGTCTTCGGGATCTCGACCCTTCCCCCCATCTTTCTGGACGTCCTGCAGGCCTATGGACGCTTCCGTCCCCTGCGCATCTACGCCCTCCAGCCCGCTCCAGTCATGTGGGGGGAGGTCGAATCGGAGAAGGAATGGAAAAAGCGGGCCTTGAAGCGGGCCGAGGCCCGGGCGGGCCGACCGGTCCGGGAGGACGACCTGCACGAGGAAAGGGGCAACCCTCTCATCGGCTCCCTCGGCCGCACGGGCCGCGAATTCTTCAACCTGCTCGTCGACCGGGATGCCCACGACGTTCCGCTGAAATTCCGGCAACCTGCCGGGGATTCCCTGCTCGCCCGCCTGCAGCGCTGGACTTTCGAGGTGTTCCAGGATCAACCTGAGGAAAGAAAGCCTCTTCTCGAGGGCGATGAGTCCGTTACCATCAACAGTTGCCACGGTCCGATGCGGGAAGCCGAAGTTCTGCGCGATTATCTCCTGCGCCGCTTTGCCGGCGACGATACCCTGCGCCCCCGCGACGTGGTGGTGATGATGCCCGACCCGGAGGGATACGCCCCCTACCTGCGGGCTACCTTTGGAAACATGGAGGACGGCATGCCGGAATTCTTTCCTTATTCCATCGTGGACCGCGAACCGAGGCGCGAGAGCCACCTGGTGGATGCCTTTTTCGACCTGCTGGAATTCTTCGACGGCAGGGCCACCAACCGGGAAGTCCTGGACCTCCTCGACTCCATTGCCCTGCGGGCCAGGTTCGGCCTCGAGGATGATGACCTCAATACCTTCCGGGGCTGGATTCGCGACTGCCATGCCCACTGGGGTCTGGATGGCGATCACCGCCGTCATTTCGGCTCGACCGAGACCGACGAGCATACCTGGAGGCATGCCCTTGACCGGATGGCTCTCGGATTCAGTATGCGGGGGAACGGCAGCCGGACCTGGGAGGGCGTGCTTCCCTTCGACGAGATGGAGGGAGAAAACGTTCTGCGCTTTGCCAAGCTTTCCCGGGTACTGTCTTCCCTGAGCAGCCTGGAAAGGCAGGCCCGGGGGGATCGCGGCCTGCTCGAGTGGGCCGGGTTTATGGAGCGCCTCTCGCGGGAGTTTTTTCCGCTCAACAACGAGACCCTTCTCGACCGCAGGCAGGTGGCGAAGGCAATCCTCGCCCTCAGGGAGGAGTACGCCCCGCTCGCGACCGGGGCGAAGGTTCCTCTTCGGGCCATCCGCTATCACCTCCGCAACGTACTGTCCTCCGGGACCATGCAGGGAAGCTTCCTGACCCGCGGGGTGACCTTCTGCGGGTTGCGTCCCATGAGGAGCGTATCCGCCCGGGTGGTCTGCCTGATCGGGATGAGCGACGGGGCTTTCCCCCGGCGTACGCCCAAGCCGAGTTTCGACTTGTCCGGCAACCGCCGGCCGGGGGACCGGTCGGCCCGTGAGGACGACCGATACCTCTTCCTCGAGACGCTCTGGTGCGCTCGGGATTTCCTATACCTGAGCTACGTCGGACAATCGATCAGGCAGAGCCAGAGGATTCCTCCCTCGGTGGTGGTGAGCGAGTTGCTCGACGGCCTTGACAAACTGGCCGATTTCGGGGAAAGGGGGGGCGAGGCCGCGCGGGCCGAGGAGGCTATGGTGAATAGGCAAGCCCTGCATCCCTTCGGGTCGGCCAACTTCTCCGGAGACCGGCTTCCCTTGTCCTACTCGGCGGACAACCTCGACGCTGCCCGGGCCCTTCTCAGCCCCGACGCCGCAACCAAGCCTTTCCTGTCCGGGGCGATGCCCGACCCGGAAGAGACCCTGGCCGATCTTTCGCTCGACGACATGGTGCGCTTTTTCCAGAGCCCCGCCCAGGCTTTCCTCAGGGGTCGCCTCGGCATGAGCCTCTGGGACGAGGATTCGCTCCCCGCGGATTCCGAACCACTCGAGCTGGATGGACTGGCCTCCTACGGGTTGGCCAACCGTTTGCTCGGGATCGAGCTCGGCACGGAGGAAAAGGTCGACTTGTTGGCCCTCGAGAAGGCCAAGGGCAGCCTGCCGCCGGGAAACCTCGGACGGGTATGCTTCAACGATGCCAAGCGTGAGGCGCGGGCCTTTCTCGACCTCTGGGAAAGCGAGCTCAGGGGTGAGAAAAGCGAGCCCGAGACCCTCGAGGGAACGATTGGCGGGGTCCGCCTGCGGGGAGAACTGGCTCCCTTGGTGGAAGGCCGGCAAGCGCTCTATCGTTGCGTGGACAAGATCAAGGGGAAGGATCTCGTCCGGGCTTGGATCCGCCACCTATGGGCGAGCGCCTTGCGCGGGGCCGGCGGGGTGGAGACGAGGTTCTTCTGCTCGGCCACTCAGCCCCTTGTCCTCCGTCCGCTCGCTTCGGACTTTGCCCATGCCCGCCTCCTCGAGTTGGTCGAACTCTACCGGCGGGGGATGCGGGAAGCCTTGCCCTTCTTTCCTAATTCCTCCCATGCCTTCGAGGTTGGGAGAAGGAAGGAAGTCGAGGAATCGGAGGAGGATGCGTTCCTTGGGAAGGCTATCGAGGCGGCCCGCCGGCAATGGTACTCGAGCGAGCATAGCTTCGGTGAGGCGGACGACTCGGCAAACCGTCTTTGCTTCCCGAAGGAGCCTTTTGAAGACCCGAGTTTCGCGGAGTTGGCGGGTTGCATATTCGGGCCCCTTATCGAGGCAAGCGGGGAAGGGGGAGAGGAGTGAGCGATCCACCGGGATTCGATTGCTCCCGCACGGGGCTCGACAAGGGCGTGACCCTCCTGGAGGCAAGCGCCGGCACGGGCAAGACTTACGCCCTGGCCCGCATCTTTCTTCGCCTGGTCGCGGAGAAGGGCGTGGAGGTGGCCGGGATCCTTACCGTTACCTTTACCACCGCAGCGACGGAGGAACTGCGCGACCGCATCCGCTCGCTCCTGGTGGAGGCGCTCGATGCCCTGCGGGAGGAAGCCAGGGAAGGCGAGGACGAGACCATTGCCCGGTTACGTTCCCTCGAGGGGGTTTCCGTCGATGAGTGCATCCGCAGGATCAGCCTTGCCGTGACCTGCTTCGACGAAGCCGTCATCAATACCATCCATGGGTTCTGCAACCACGTGCTCAGGGAAAATTCCTTCGAGACTGAGACTCTCTTCGAGGCCGAGCTCGACCAGGGCGCGGCCGGCCTGGCCCTCGAGGGGACGCGGGAATATTGGCGGGAGCGTTTTTCGGGGGCCCCTCCGCTCATCAGCGCCGCCGCTTCCACGAGGAAGATCAAGCCCGATGAACTGGCCCGTTTCTTCAATGGGCTTCCCCACGAGTGTTTTCTCGCCTTCGAGCCGGGGGACGACTTCGAGACGGCCCGCTCCTCGCTGGAAGGAAGCTTCGATGCCCTCGCCCGGGCCTGGGCCGACGACAAGGAGGAGTACTCCCATTACGTGACCAACTGCGTTTACAAGTATACGGCCCATAAGAACCGGGAACGGTTCGCGGAAATCCTCGACCGGGTTTTCGGTCAAGGCGAGGTCTCGCCTATGGGCCTTGAAATTCTGGAGTATATGCGGGCCTCCAAGCTGAGGCCCCTGATGGATTATCGTGAGAGGGAGAAGCCGGTTTTTGCCCTACGGGCGGAGGAATTCTGGTCCTGCCTTGAGCGTTTCGGACGTGCCGTGCGGGCCGATTGTTCCCGCTACCTGGAGGACAAGGTGGAGAAATGGAAAAGGGACAGGGGGGTGCTCTCCTTCGGGGATCTGCTTAGCCTGACGGCCAGGGCGGTGGTCAGCCCGGAGTCGGCGGGTGACGCCCTGCGCAGAGGACTGAGGCAGTCCTTCGGGGCCGCCCTGATCGACGAGTTTCAGGACACCGACCCTCTCCAGTTCGAGATCTTCCGCGAATTGTTCGGCAATACCGGAGAGCACTGGCTCTACCTGATCGGGGATCCCAAGCAGTCGATCTACCGCTTTCGCGGAGCCGACCTCGAGGCCTACTTCGCTTTCGCCAGGCAAACCAAGGCGGTCAAGTACTCGCTCGATACCAACTACCGCACCGTCACCCCCCTGGTGGAGGGGATCAATGCCTTCTTCTCAAAATCGGAGGAACCCTTCCTTCACCCCGATCTTCCCTTCAGCGAGGTTCGGCCCAACCGGGGCGGACCGGCGGATGGCCAAAAGACCTACGCGGAAAATGGAGGAATTCTTCCTCCTCTGGTGATCCGGGAACTGGAATCGACGGGCCCCAAGCCACCGGGCAAGCCCGCCGCCCGGCAGGCCATTCGGGTGGACGTGGCGAATGAGATTCATCGCCTGCTCGCGGAGGGTGAGATCGGCGGGCAGAGGGTTCGTCCCCGTGACGTCGCAGTCTTGGTCCGGGGTAACTGGGAGGCCCGTGAGACTTGGGAATATTTCCGCACCCGTGGCTTGCCCTCGGTGGTTTTCTCCGACGTCAGCCTGTTCGAATCGGACGAGGCCAAGGAGCTGCTCTGGGTTCTGGAGGGTCTCGTCGACTGCCATCGTGAGCCCGCTATCAGGCGGGCTCTCGCCACCGGTCTGCTTGGCCGCACGAGCGAGGATTTTCAGGCTTGGCAGGAGGACCCGGGGGAATGGGATCACTGGGTGGGTTTTTTCCGGGAATGCCACCTGAGGTGGAGAAAGGAGGGGGTCTACGTGGCCCTGCGCCGGCTTTTCCAGGAGGCCAAGGCCATCCCGAATAACCTTGCGAGACCGGATGGCGAGCGCCGGGTGACCAATTTCCTTCACTTGGCCGAGGTGCTTCACCATGCGACCTCGGTCAACCCCCTCTCGCCTTCCTCGGTGGTGGTTTGGCTGCGGGCCCGCATCGAGGACAGGGATCTTTCCGGCGAAGAGTATCAGCTCCGCCTGGAGTCCGAGTCGGAAGCCATCAGGATCCTCACCGTACACAAGTCCAAGGGGCTGGAGTATCCCATCGTCTTTCTGCCTTCCCTTTCCTTCACCACCACGATCAAGGACAAGCACTTCAAGTACCACCGCGAAGACGGGACGGTGGTGGTCGACCTGTACGAGTCGGCTACCGAGGAAGCCCTCGAGAAGGGCAAGCTTGAGGATGGGCAGGAGGATGCACGGGTTCTCTACGTCGGCCTTACCCGATCGGCATCGAGGTGCTACCTCTACCATGCCCCGATCAGCATCTCCGAGAACGCGAGGCTTCCCGCCCAGGTCAGGATGATGCGCTCCTGGGCGGTCGGGGAGGGCCACGAGCCGTCCCCTGGGAACGGGGTGATGGATGGGGTCGAGTCGTGGATCGCGGACCATGCCTTGAATAATCAGGTCGAGGCCAGCTCGTTTTCGCCGGGGCAATCCCCGGCTGACCGGGACTGGGTTGGGGATCCCGAAGGGGAGACGGATCCCGCGGGCTTGCGGGCCCAAACATGGACGCGGGGCCGGCAACTACCGGGAGGAAGCATAGTCTCTTCCTTCAGCGGGCTGACCAAACAGGTCGATTTCGATGGGCGCGACTACGATGGACAACCCGAGGACGCGGGTCGGGAAGATCAAGCCGGGGAGGACGGCGAAAAGCCTCCCATCTTCGACTTTCCTGCGGGGGCCCATGCGGGCAACCTCATGCACGACGTCTTCGAGCATCTCGAGTTCACCGATCCCGCCTCATGGGAGCAACTGATTGCTCGAAAACTGGAAGACCACCAGTTCGATCCCGATGAATGGACCGGCGCCGTGCTCGGGATGGTCGAGCAGGTCATGGCCACGGAGCTCAAGCCGGGCCTCTCGGTCGGATCGGTCGGCCGGTCCGACAGAATGGAGGAGATGGAGTTTCACTTTCCCGTCGTGCCCGGGTTCCTGCCCGGGTTGGCTTCCGCCCTTCCCGAGGGCTGCCTGCTAAGGCGATACCTCGAGGGGGTCGACCGGAGCGAGCGTCACCGGATCGAGCAGGCGGGCTATCTCAAGGGCCTCGTCGACTTGGTGTTCCGGGCGGGTGGGGCCTACTACGTCCTTGACTGGAAATCGAACAGGCTGAGCGGGAGTCCCGACGGTTTCGGTCCCAATGAACTGGAGCGGGAGATGCTCGACCATCACTACGTTCTCCAGTATCACCTTTACGTCGTGGCGACCCACCGCTTCCTCCGCAGTCGTCTTGCGGGCTACTCCTACGGGGAGCATTTCGGGGGCGTCTACTATCTCTTTACCCGCGGCATGAAGACGGGCTCGCAGAGCGGCATCTTTTACGACCTGCCCGACCTGAGCGTGGTCGAGGCCCTCGAGAACCATTTGGCTCGGTCATGATGAACAAAGAGGAGCAAGAAGAGGAAAACCGGGAACTGCGCGAGCTCGGCCGGGCCTTGTCCTCCTTCTTCGGGAAGAGGGAAAGCCCGGAGGATGCAAAGATCCTCGGGGGGGTGGTCGCCCGTCTGGCCCGGAGGACCGGGTCGGGTGGGAGTCACCTCGAACCCGGGGAGGTCGGCGACCTCGGCGAAGCCCCACTTTCTTTCCGTTGCATCGGGGGCGAGGAGGATGACCTTCCCCTCGTCCTGACCCCGGACGGCCGACTCTATTTCCGTCGCTATTTCGAGTATGAAAGCGAGGTCGCCGGGGCTCTCGCCGGGCGACTGGACAAGATGCCCCTCGATCCCTCCGCTTCCAGCTTGGATTTCTTCACTCAGTCCCTCGCTCCTCAGGTGGATGAGTATCAGGGCCTGGCCGTGGGGGCCGCCCTGCGGCGGGATCTGCTTCTGCTTACCGGGGGGCCCGGAACGGGCAAGACCCGGACCATTGTGGTCGTGCTGGCCGCGCTTCTGCAGGCCGATCCGTCCATCCGCATCGCACTCGCTGCCCCCACCGGAAAGGCCGCCTTCCGCATGCGCGAGTCGGTCCTCGCGACTATGGAGGACCTCGACCTGCCGGACGACCTGCGGGCATCGCTCGTCGATTGCTCCCATTCTTCCACCCTCCACCGTTTGCTCGGGCCGCAGGCCGGATCGATCGATTTCAGGCGCTCGTCCCGGAACCCTCTTCCTCACGACGTGGTGGTTGTGGACGAGGCTTCCATGGTCGACCTCCCCCTTATGGCCAAGCTCTGCTCGGCCTTGCGCGACGAGGCCAAGCTGATCCTCGTGGGGGATCCCGATCAATTGGCCCCCGTCCAAGGTGGACCGGTCTTCAGCGGGTTGGCCCGATCGTCCGTACCCAACCGCTTCCCCTCCGCCGAGTTGCCGGCCCTTGCCGGCTATTCCTCAGTGGCCGGAGATGCGGACCAGACCGATCGCCTGGCCGGCAGCCTGATTTCGCTTGCCCTCTCGCACCGTAGGGAGGGTAGCCAGGCCGCCACCGCTTTGGGGGCCCTCTGCGACGCCGTCCGGGATGGCGACGGGGAGGAGGTTATCGCTATCGCAAGGGGCGGCGGGGACGGGTTCATCCGCTTTTACGAGTCTCTCGACGACGAGTCCGTCCGCTCCGTCGCGCAAGATGGTTTCTCTGGCCTGGCGGAGGCAACTGGGCCAGTCGAAGCCCTTTCCGCCCTGGCCGACTTCCGTATCCTCTGCGCCCACAACCAAGGTCGCCATGGGGTGGACGAATGGAACCATTTCGCGCGCTCCCTTCTCCCCGGCGGGGATACCCGCCCCCTGCCCATCGTGGTGGGCGTCAACGATTACTCCGTTCGTCTTTTCAATGGTGACGATGGGGTCATTCTGGGCAAGAGCGCTCATTTCCCGAGCGAGGATGGAATGAGGGAAGTCGCCCTTTCCCGGTTACCCGGCCATTCCCCTGCCTTCGCCCTCTCCATTCATCGCAGTCAGGGCTCGGAATATGGGGAGGTACTCATCGTGCTTCCTCCCGAGGGATCCCGTCTTCTAAGCCGCGAACTTCTTTACGTTGCGGTCAGCCGGGCCAAGCGGGGCATCACCTTCGTGGGCAGTCCCGACTCTTTGCTGCAGTCCATCGCTCAGCGTCCCGCCTCCTTCTCCGGGGTTGCGAACCTGATGGGCCGCGAAGCTTCCAAGGGGTAAAAGGGCCCGCTGGTGGCTTTTGGCTCGCCAACCCTTCCCGAACCTTCAACTTGACGGAATGAAGGAGTTTCTTTTTCCGATCGTGGCGGCGTTCTTTTTGCATGGTACGGCATGGGCGGCCGACTGGCCTGCCTGGCGCGGAGCTTTGGGGGACGGGACGGTAAACGAGCCGGATGCTCCGGTGAAATGGAGCTTGCCCGAGAACCTGGTCTGGAAGGTTCCCGTACCGGGCAAGGGGCATGCCTCGCCCATTATCTTGGGCGACCGGGTCTACCTCGTCACCGCGATGGAGGAAGAGCAGACCAGGGATTTGATTTGCCTGGACCGTGCGACGGGAAAAAAGCTCTGGAGCAAGGTGGTTTTGAAATCTCCTTTCGAGGGCGTCCATCGCTTGAACAGCCGGGCTTCCAGCACGCCGTCCTCGGATGGCGAACGCATTTACCTGAGCTTTCTCGACCGGGACAAGATGTTCGTTGCCGCCTACGACTTGGATGGCAAGAAGCTTTGGGAGGTCCGCCCGGGAGTCTTCTCGAGCAAGCACGGGTATTGCTCATCTCCGGTTCTCTGGAAGGACAAGGTGATTGTGAACGGCGACCACGATGGCCCGGGTTACTTGGTCGCTCTAAACAAGAAGACGGGCAGGACTATTTGGAAGACTGACCGGCCCAACAACACTCGCAGCTATTGCACCCCGCTCATCCGGACCATCGGTGGTCGCAACCAGCTCATTCTCTCGGGCAGCCTTTGCGTGGCCAGTTACGATCCGGATACCGGAAAACAGCATTGGATAAGCGACGGCCCGACCGAGCAATACGTCGCTTCTCTCGTCTACAACGGCGACCTGCTCTTCATGACCTGTGGATTTCCCAAGCGCTTCATGCAGGCCATCCGGCCGGATGGGTCGGGGAACGTGACCAAGACCCACGTTGTTTGGGAAACGACCAAGGGATGTTCCTACGTTCCCAGCCCGGTCGCGATCGGTCCCTACTTCGTGGTTGTGGCGGACAACGGGGTGGCCAGTTGCTTCGTCGCGAAGACCGGCGAGCGCCTCTGGATGGAGCGCCTCAAGGGAGGGCACAGCGCCTCCCTGCTCAAGGCCAACGGCTTGGTTTATTTTCTTTCCGACCGGGGGATCATGTCGGTGGTCAAGCCGGGCTCCGAGTTCAAGGTGGTGGCGGAGAACGAGGTCGGGGAGGATACCTTCGCAACCCCCGCCTTTTCGGGCGGACGGCTTTTCGTGCGTGGTGTGCGGCACCTCTTCTGCATCAAGGGCTGAAGGCCGGACCGGTTTTGCTAAGGGAGCACCTCTCTTTTTACGGTTTTCCCGTTATCGAAAGTGTGGATTATTCGGGGGGATCCGCCCTTGCTGGGGGGATGATAATGAGTCCATACCCCATCCTGCTTGTCATCTTTGTAGACGCCCTCCACGGACTTGTGGGTGGCGTCGAACCATCTGGCGTAGGGCCCGTGGAGATTTCCCTCCTCGTAGGTCGCATCGAGCTGCCTGATTCCCGCCCTGTTCCATTCGGCGTAAGAGCCGTGAAGCTTGCCGTTTAGGAAGGTCCCCTTGGCCTGGGTCTTGTTGTTGTCGAACCATTTGGTGATGGGGCCGTTCATATTGCCTTCCATGGCCTTGCTTCCGTTCGGATGGTACTTGGTGAAGGAACCGACTTGCTCGCCGTTGTCGTAGTTTGCGTCCCGTTCGAGGGTGCCGTCGTCCCGCCAGTAGCGCCAAGTGCCTTGTTCCTTGCCTGCCCGGTAGGTGCCCTCGAGAATCTTGCCTCCATCGGGGAGGAACTCGGCATGGGGGCCGTGAAGGACTCCCCGAAGGTAGGTCGATTCCGAAGATTTCGAACCGTCTTCATCGAAGAGGATGGAGATTCCGTTCAAGGTCCCGTCATCGACCTCGGCGAGAAGGGTAACCTTGCCCCGGAAGATCCTCTTGATCCATCCCGAATCAGGGGTCTTCTCGTTGGGTTCGTAGAGCGAATAGGAAAAGAAATCATCCTTGAGCTGGCTGTCGTCGAGTTCGTCGACGTCGACCGCCTTGTCGATGATGCCGGCGAGGGGTTCCGGGTATTCCAGGTCGAGCTTGGCCGGCCCGCCGGACTCGTCTCCTCCCGAGCAACCGGCGAAAAGGATGTTTGCCAGCCAGAACCAAAGACGGTTTTTCATGTCCGTCATTAAGCGCCTGCCCCCGAGTCGAGTCAAGAAGAGGAGAGGGGAGCCTAGCTCTTCTTTCCTTCCTTGAACTGGGCGAAAATCTTAGGCGGGGCGGATTCGAAATACTTGAAGAGTGCCGGGCAGAGCCACCCTTCCTTGTCCAGTGACTTGCTTAGGTACCAGTTTCCTCCGAGCTCCGGCCTGAGCCAGTCGAGTTCGAGCTGGAAACCGGGAAACGGTTGGGTGGAGAAGAGAAGGGTAAATCCATCCGCCGGGTTCTCGAGGGGCTTGACCATCTCCTCGATGATGACGTCCGCCCCGCTCACGAAGGGTTCGCGTACCAGTCCCACCTCGGGATCGTCGAAGACCCATTGTCCCTGATGGTCGTAGGGAAAGATGCAGAGGATGGAGTTCTCGTTCATGGTTCGTGTATTTGTCAGTATGAATCAATAAAGCGCGTCTCCGGGCCATGGTCAAATGGGCCCGAGGTTGGGCATTGCCGTGACGCGTTCG
>CEUU01100412.1_pt1 | contig 21506 bp, 20 predicted proteins | sample 531321 | NCBI WGS metagenome assembly CEUU01 (sample SAMEA2622658, study PRJEB7988) | marine metagenome | isolation source: saline water (ENVO:00002010), including
CAACTTTATCAAGAGGTTCTTCATGATTAGTATCAGCTATAAGATCTCCTAAAAAGCTTCTTCCATCATCACCATTAACAGGAGCATCTAGACTACTTGTTGACAAAGCTTGCCTTAAAACCGAATCAAGTTCCTCAACATCAATATCCATAGCTTCTGCGATTTCAACTCTACTAGGCATTGCACCAAGCTTATGTGCCAGTTCCCGACTTATCTTTCTTATTGTTGCTAATCTTTCACTTAAATGAACTGGTAGTCGAATTGTTCTGGACTGACAAGCAATTGCTCTAGTCATACTTTGACGGATCCACCAAAAAGCATAAGTAGAAAATTTATACCCTCTTGTGGGATCAAATTTTTCTACAGCTCTCTCTAAACCGAGAGAACCTTCTTGAACCAAATCTAGTAGCTCCAATCCTTTTCCTTGATATTTCTTTGCAACACTTACTACTAATCTAAGATTAGCTTTCATCATTCTCTCTTTTGCTCTTCTGCCAATTTTGATAGTTCTTTTTTCTTGTGAAGTAAAATCTTTAGTTTTTTCATTCACTTGTCCATCTTCAGTAAGAATCATCATCTTTTGAACTTGATTCCCTAATTCAATTTCCTCAGCTGGAGTTAACAAGGGCACTCTCCCTATGTTGGATAAATACCAACTTATTGGATCATTGCCTCTCCTTTTTTGAGGTTCTGCTGTTGTCGGTAATGAAGAAACCATGGTAAGTACCTTTTTGGTATATAAACTTTCCTACACTTTTTAATAAAACCGTGATTTTTTAACATCGGCTTCAGATTTGAAGTAACAATTGTTTAGTTATGTGTTTAAAACTATAAAAAAGTCGACTAAATTGTCATTTTCAAAACATTTGCCCCATTTTTATTTGCCTAACAATCTTTGACAATTTATTCCCAATAATTGAGGCACTTGAACCATCTAAAGAGTTTGATGCCGCACAAGAATGAATCAAAAGATATTTTGCAAAAGAGTCTGTTAATAATTTTTCTCCCGATGATATTTCTAATGCCGCCATACCTGATAGAAATCCAGACAAAAGATCCCCTAGACCAGCTCTAGCAGAATCAGCATCAGTTGAATAAATTTGCCAAATTTGGCCATTATTGTCGGCAATTATACTATTTGCCCCTTTAAGCAAAATACTAATTTTATATTTTTTTGCTGCCGAAAGGGCTAATTCAACATTATTAATTCCACTCATATTAGGAAATAATCGTTCAAATTCTTTCAAATGAGGTGTAATCCATGTTTTAAATTTTCTTTCTAAGAAAAATTGACAGCCTAATTTGGAATAAGAAATTCTATTCAAAATATCTGCATCTAAAATTAATAGTCCTTTGAATTTCAAAAGATATTTTATTGCTTTCTCCCAATCCAAGACATCTATACCTATTCCAGGCCCTAAGACAATTGATTCATAACGATTTAAGTCTATTTTTTTTAAAGAACTATAAATCAAGGAATTACCTTCAGAGGATTGTTCTAAATATCCCTCAAGAACAACCTCTGGTTCAACTTGCCAAAGGCTTTTTGCCAAATCTTTTGGGATAAGAGCTCTTATTGAGCCAACGCCACTAGCCATTGCTCCTTTTACTACGAGTGAGGATGCACCCAAATATTTTTCGCTCCCCGCAATTAAAAGAGTTTTACCTCTTTTATATTTACTCGCATTCTTTGGAGGTAGAAAAAGCTTAAGTTTTTTTATATCTTTTTTGGAAATACTCACATATGGTTGTTTTTTAATAAAAGAGCAGAATCCACCTAAGCCAATATCAATATTATTTACTTCTCCAACATAAGGTATAGCTGAATCTTGTAGTATACCAATCTTTTTAAACCCTACGCATAGTGTAAAATTTGACTTTATTGCTACTCCAGAAAATGTCACTCCTGAATCTGGACATAAACCAGTAGGAACATCAATAGCAACAATTTTATTTGAATATGTTTGGTATTTCTTATTAAATAATTTTATGATTTCTTCACTAAAAGATTTTTTCTGATTATTCCCTAAAAGAGCATCTATCCACAATCGATTATTTTGTGAATCGGGCATTTTATTTAAATTTTTTATTCCCAAAGAAGTAATATAATTAAAATGTTTTTTTGTTAGCTCCTTTTTTAATGGAAGAGGACAAAAAACATCTACATCAAAACCTTTTAAAAATAGTTCTCTGGCAACTACTGCACCATCGCCTCCGTTATGGCCTGGACCAATGAAAATAGTTATTCCATTTTTTAAAAGATCTTCTTTATTTTCCAACCATTCACAAATCTTGATCCCAACTTTTTCCATAAGCGCTTCTTCGGGCATACCCCTTAAAAAAGCTTCTTTCTCAATCTCTAACATTTGTTTTGAATAAACAATTAAGTGATCTGAATCTATTTTTGGCCAATTAATTTTATTCATAGTAAATTCAGAGGTAACATTTACAGTTCAATAAACCTAGATTTATGACAAAATCTATTAAAGAGATAAAGTCTAAGGACAATTCCCCCTTTAATATTAAATCTAAAAACCTCAAAAGAATTATTGTAGGTTTATCTGGAGGAGTCGACAGTTCATTATCAGCTGCATTACTAATAGAAAAAGGTTGGATAGTGGAGGGACTCACATTATGGCTAATGAAAGGTCAGGGTTCTTGCTGTTCAGAAGGATTAATTGATGCAGCAGGATTATGCGAAGATTTAGGTATTAATCATCACATAATTGATTCAAGAAATATATTTGCCAAAAAAGTAATAAATAAAACTACTGAAGGTTATAAATCAGGCATAACCCCCCTCCCCTGCTCAATGTGCAATAAAAATGTAAAATTTGAGGAAATGCTTAATTGGGCAAAAAAACAAGAAGAATTCACATATATTGCCACAGGTCATTATGCTCGAATAAAAAAAATTGATAATATTAATTTCCGCTTGCCTAACAACCTTGAATTTAATAAATTTATTTTGCTCAGAGGAATTGATAATAATAAAGACCAAAGTTATTTTTTATATAGTCTTTCGCAAGAAGTATTGCAAAGATTAATTTTACCTCTGGGAGAATTAAGAAAAGAAGAGACAAGAAAAGAAGCTTCTCGGTTAGGCTTAAGAACCGCCAAAAAGCCTGAAAGCCAAGATTTATGTTTAGTAGAACATTATGGCTCTATGAATAAATTCATTGATCATCACATAGCTATAAAACATGGTGAGATCAGGCATGTTAATGGCAAAATACTTGGTTCTCACAAGGGTATTCAACACTTCACTGTTGGTCAAAGGAAGGGCTTAGGAGTAGCTTGGTCAGAACCACTTTATGTAAAAAGGTTAGACCATAAAGAAAATATAGTATATGTAGCAAGTGTGAAAGACCTTTTAGAAAGTCAAGCAATTATAAAAGAATTAAATTGGGTATCAATTAAAGAACCTCAAGAAGAAATAGAGGTAGATGCGCAAATAAGATATCGCAGCAAACCAGTAAAAGGTAAATTATCGATATCAAATAAATCAGATTCAAATACAAAAAAATATAGATTAGTTTTTAATGAAGAGCAAAGTTCAATCACCCCTGGTCAGGCAGCTGTTTTCTACAGTGGAGATATTCTCTTAGGTGGAGGAATTATTAGTTAGTTTTTTATTTAAAATTACATAACTAAATAATAAAATAAATATTACAAACAAAGGTTTATTACCATATTTATTATAAAAAGTAGGTTCATTTAATAAAGTTGTCTCTAGAGTTTTAGTCTGTTCATCATGATAATTAAATAGTTTATGTATACTTCCATCATTTTTTATTAATCCAGAAGGACCAGTGTTCGAAGCGATAATAATATCTCTTTTATTTTCAATGCTTCTCATTCTAGCTAGCGAGAGAAATTGTTTAAATAGTATTGGAGGATAAGGATCTAAATTTGCAATGGATAAGATTAATTCTCCACCATTTTGAATGGCATTTTTAATTTTTAACCCATCAGTAATTTCGTAACAAATTGCGACAGCAAAAGGAGGAGTTTTAACCCATTCAAATAATCTTGATTTAGAGCCCGAATCTATCCCTCCAATTGATGAAAGACCCATTGAATTAAGAAATCTAGGTACTTTTTCTCCTAACGGAACTATTCTTGTTTTATCTATAAAAGCAGCAGGCAATTTATCTCCTTTTTGAAAAGCCAATAATGAGCTTTTCAAAACATTTTTATCTTTCCTAAAACCGCCTATGAGTGAATTGATCTCAGAATCATTTTTTAGAATAGAATTTTCACGCAAAGTACCTTCAGGGGCGATTAAAAGATCTGCATTTTGAGAAAGAGCTTTCTTCTGCTCTCTGTTCAATCTATTTATTATTTCTTTATTAGAAATTGACAATTTCTTTCTAGTTGGGATGTTCGTTTGCCATATCGCGACAGAATAATTTGCACTATATTTTTTGGGAATTAATATCAAAGCTCCAATTGTGTGCAATGAGATTAAAACAATAATACCTACAAGTAATAATTTTCTGAATTGTAATTTCCTCCTCCATCTTTCAAAAATTAAGAAGATCCAAAATCCTAATAATATTTGTAAAGAACATATCCCAGCAGTACCAAACCACCTAGCAAGACCAGCAAGAAATAAATCACCAGGTATTAAACTCTCTCCCACCCCAATCCAAAATAATGATGTTTGGGTGAGTATTAATTCACCAAATGCCCATATTAAGCTCATCAAAATAATTCTTATCCAACAGGTAATAGGGGGTTGCCGCGAGAAGAAATCTTTTTTAGAAATAAATTTACCGGTAATCCAGCTCCATGAAAGAACAAAAGAGCCACCAATCATTGAACAAATTATCAAAATAGTTATAGGAATAAGAATACTTAATATCCAAGGAAAACCTAGCCAAGTAAGTGGGTGTAGATGAAACAGCCAAAAATGACTAACAAAAACAAAAGAAAATCCCCAAAAAAAATTTGAATATTTATTTCCTACCCCAAACCACATAATGAAAAGTGCGAAAGGCATTAAAATAATCCATAGATTATTTGCGACACCTAAACCTCCAATAGATCCTCCTAATATTTGAACAACAATTTCCTGGTTTCTTTTTATATTAAAAATCCTTAACAAAGCTAAATTCTTAAAAATTTTATAAAAATCAAATTTAGTGTACCTTTTTCTGCAAGAATTGTTAGAGTTATAACAAAAATCACGTGAAAGAAGTTTTAATTAGTTTTACAGTCTTTATATTCTGTATAACATTAACTATTTATACCCAATTAACTTCACCCAAAATAGTAAATGCAGTTCAAAACGATCCACTTGATACTGTAACAAAAACTTTAGAAAAGAAATCTACTATTCCAAAAGTTAATCTATTTGAATTAGACCCCTCAAATCCCAACCCTACTCTTTTTGCCATGGCTGATAATGCAGAATCACAATCAAATTCCATAACAACAGAAACTGGTCTGACAATCGAAGATAAGATAATTGGTGATGGAGATGAAGCAACTGCTGGTAAAACAGTTACTGTCAACTATACAGGTACTTTAGTGAACGGGGAACAATTTGATAGCAGTATTGGACGAGCACCATTTAGCTTTCCTTTAGGAGCAGGAAGAGTTATAAAAGGTTGGGACGAAGGAGTAGCAGGGATGAAAGTTGGTGGAAAAAGAATTTTAACAATACCTCCCGAACTTGGTTATGGCTCAAGAGGAGCAGGTAATGTTATCCCTGCAAATGCAACCCTTATTTTCGAAGTGGAATTATTAAAAGTAAAATAATTAGTGTTAGAAAATATTTAAGACTTTTCAAAGTAGTAGATATATAACTAAAATAAGAAAAAATAATTTAATCGAATGTTTAGCAAATTTCTGAATTCTTTTTTTAACAAAAGATCAATTATGAAAGTTTACGCCCATTGTGATGGTCCCTGTGGAGTGTATGATCCTGCATCTGCCAGAGTAGCAGCGGAAGCTGTTTTATCAATGACAAAGAAATTAGTTGATTTAAGTCCTCCAGCAAATGCAAATTCTGATGAGTGGTCAACTTACAACAATACTTTTTCAAGGTATGTAGCGATTAAAGAAGATCAAGCTAAAGAGACCAAAAAAGAAATACTGATTTTATGGACTGATTATTTTAAGCCAGTGCATTTAGAAAATTATCCTGATCTTCATGAAATAATATGGAAAGCTACTAAACTGTGCAGTGCTTGCAAAGTTAATATTGACACTAATCAAGCAGAACAATTAATGACCTATGTAGAAAAAATTCATAATATCTTTTGGCAAACAAAAGGAAGAAGTGATTCTTTCATAAAAGCGAGTTGAGTCAGTGGTATTTTAAGGAAATTTATTGAAATTATTATTGTTCGCATATTTAACAGGAAATATGCGGAAGTTTGTGATATCTCTATGTCGCCTTTTATAAATAATGGCGACATAGTTTTTTATAAGAAATATATTGTTAATCAATCCCCCTTAAAGCTTGGAGATATTGTTATTTTTAAACATCCCTTACTTAAAATAAACTCAATAAAAAGAATAACTAAAATCAACCAATATGGAGTTGAAGTATGTGGAGATAATAAAGAATTTAGTAAGGATAGTAGTAATCTATTTGGATTTATTCAAAAAGAAAGGATAGTTGGAGTAGTTACTTTTCATATAGGTAATTACAGACTTCTTAGAATTAGAAAATTTTTTAATTTATAAACAAAAATGCGCTTTTCTGTATCCAAAATAAACCCATTGCAAAAGATATTCCTCCAGCAAAAGCAATAAGTTTTTTAATAAATTTTTGTCCTGCCTTAATAGTCGATAATGATATTAAATAAGTGAAAGAACTCATTATTATTAGAGAGCCTACTAGATATGCAATTAAGTAAGCTAAAGCTTCCTCCATAGGCAAAGCTAATGCTGGTATCACAGCTAACAAATGAGATCCACCTGCTAATCCATGAAGTATGCCTAAGCTTGTTAATGCATGAGAATGTTTATTATGAAATTTATCTCTGTTTTGATGATAGTGAAAATGTTTATGAGAGATTCCATTATTATGCTCATGCTGATGATTATGGATATTTAATTTCAATGAATTTTTTATAGCAAGACTACCAATTATTAATAGTGATACACCAACTAAAAATTCAGCAAAATAAGAAAATTTAGTTAAATGTGCAATATCTTTAAAAAAAATCGCAAGAATAGATAAAATCAATACCCCAGAAGAGTGGCCTAACCCCCAAGAAAAACCATTTTTCAAAGCTCTTTTAGGATTCGTGATTGATGAGGGTGCCATAGCAATAAGATGATCGGCTCCACTTATTACATGAATAATCCCTGCAATTAATCCAGTTGGTACAACATATTGCATCAATATCAAAAGAAACAACTTTCAATTATAAAATTTGGTTTGCTTTTTTGGAGTATTTTTTTAAACAGCTTTAAGTAATGTCTTAAATGCATCTTCTATATTTTTTTGCTTCATTAAGGTTTCTCCAATCAAAACACCTCTAATACCTGAAGATTTAAGAATGTCTAAATCTTTATAATTTTTTATTCCTGATTCACTTATAAAAACATTATCTTTTTCAAAGCGACTTGAATATTCATTCATTAATTTTAAAGAGACTTTAAGGTCAGTTTGAAATGTTTTTAGATCTCTATTATTAATTCCTATTAAATTAAAACAATTTAAGTTTTGAATCCTTTCGATTTCAGAAGCATTATGAACTTCAACTAAGACATCTAAATCTAATTTATCAGCAATTTTTTTTAAATATATCAAATCTGAGTCTGATAATATTGCCGCTATTAATAAAATTGCGTCCGCACCCGCCAATCTTGCTTTATAAATCTGATAAGGTGAAATTATGAAATCCTTACAAAGAAGTGGGATATTTGTTGTCTTTCTCACCTTCGCAAGAATTTCAAAACTTCCCTGAAAAAACTTATTATCAGTAAGAACAGAAATACATGAAGCTCCAGATTTCTCATAAATAGAAGCTATATTTTCAGGATCAAAAGATTCTCTTAAAACACCTTTACTCGGACTAGCTTTCTTTATTTCGGCGATTATTGCTGGCTTTAAATATGAATCACATAAACTTGCAATAAAATTCTTTGTAGGAGGTAAAGTATTGATTTTTTGTATTAAATCCTCTAGAGGAAGAGATCTTTTGAAATCTTTTATTTCAATATCTTTATTCCAAAGGATTTCTTCAAGAATATTTTTGGGTTCTGATTCTTTATGAGGTATAGCGTACTCTAAATGTTCAACTCTGACTTTAGGATTAGGAGGCGTTCTTCGTATTTCCATTTTAAAAAAATTATTTTACAAGTAAAGCTGCCTGCTTATAGGCTACTTCCACCACTTCACTCAGAGTAGGGTGTGTATGAACTTCTGAAGACAATTGAGTTACATTTTGCTTCCTTGAAATTGCATTTGCAATTTCTTGTACAAGATCAGCAGCATGCAATCCATAAATATGAGCTCCTAATACAAGACCATTATCTTTATTAAAAATTAATTTTAGAATTCCATCACTTTCTAATTCAGCCAATGCTTTTGAATTGGCTTTAAAGTAGCTTCTCACAATCCCTAAATCAAAGGACTCTTTCTCTGATAATGATTTTGCATCATTTTCAGATAGTCCAACTGAACTTATTTCAGGATGAGTGAAGGTTGCCGCAGGGATCGTAGTGTAATCAATATCTCTTGAATATCCACAAATATTTTCAACAGCAATAGTGCCTTGAGCAGCGGCAGTATGAGCGAGCATTAGTTTTCCTGTAACATCTCCAACAGCCCATAAATTAGGAATTACTGATCCACCTTTTAAGACTCTCATTTTAGAATCAATAGGAATATAACCTCCTTTGGTATCAATCCCGATATCTTCTAGATTTAATCCTTTACTATTGGGAATTCTGCCAGTAGCAACTAAAACAGCATCCACTTCTAAATTCTCTATTATATCTTTCGATTTTGCGTCTTTAAGTTCAATATTTACAGGACAGCCAGGAGTAACTTTTGTTGCAAAAACATTAGCTTTAGTTTCAATATCTCTTGATTGAATAAGTGTTTTCTTTGCTATTTTTGTAATATCAGGATCAAAAGTAGGCATGATATTTTCAAGAGCCTCTATCAAAGTCACTTCACAGCCCAAAGCAGTATAGACATCTGCAAACTCAAGACCAATATATCCACTTCCAATAATTGCAATCCATCGTGGAAGCCATTCTAGTTTTACTGCTTCATCGCTCGTAAAAACAGTTCTATTATCAATGGTTATACCTTTCGGCACAAATGGTGATGATCCAGTCGCAATTATTATATTTTCACAAGTTAAAATCCTGTCAATGCCATTATTATTTTTTACACCGACTTTTTGAATTTCATGAATTCTACCAACACCTCTAATTATTTCAACTCCGCTTCTTATTAAGGTTTTTGTGAGATTTTCTCTAATATTTAAAACTAAATTATTAGCATGATCTGAAATTTTTGACCTTTCAAATCTAACTGGTGAGGCATGAATCCCAAACTTCGACAAATGTCGATAATTAGTAATTTCTCTAACTTTTCCACTTGCGGCCAAAAGAGCTTTTGAAGGAACACAACCCCTATTAACGCATGTACCTCCCATTTCACCAGATTCTACAATGGCAACCTTTAATCCCTTCTCTGAAGCATGTTTTGCGGCATCAAAACCTCCATAGCCAGCACCAATTACAATTAAATCAAAGTCAAATTTAGAGTTAGTCACTTTTATTTTAAGAAGTTGAAGTTAATGCAACCCTTTTTCGCTCAAGCAATAATGGAACTGCCGCACAGGCTACATTTAATGATTCTACAAGCTCATTATGCGGAATAGTTATTCTTTCATTAAAAGCTTGTTTAATTTTATTATGAACACCTGAGCCCTCATTACCTAAAATCAGTACAGTAGGTCTTAACCAATTCAAATCCCAATATGGTTTAATTCCAACTTTATTTGAATCATTGCTGCAACATGTCGATATTACCTGAAAACCTATCTTAGAGAAATCATCTAATTCTCTTAATAATTCAGTATAAATCTGTCCTTCATTACCCTCTATTCTTCTAAAAGGAATATGAAATACCGATCCACATGATGATCTTAAAACTTTCTGATTAAGTGGATTTGCTCCTCCTGCTAGTAAAATTTTATTTACCCCAGCAGCTAAAGCAGTCCTGAATAGATTTCCTAGATTCCCAGGATCTTGAATTCTATCTAAAACTAAAATAAAGTCATCATTTTTATTTGTTTTATATCTCTTCAGATAAGACTTCTTCACTAAAGCAGAAACTCCATCTGGATTTTTAATAGATAAAGCTGACATTAAAGCTTCATTAGAAACAATTGATATTAATTCTGAATTAAATTTCTGAATTAACTCTTCATTCTTTTTAATCCAAGTAACAGTCGCAATTATTTGAGATGGATTATTTCCAGAATTAATTAATTCTTCAAGAAGATGTGTACCTTCAATACAAAAAAAATCTTCTTCTTTTGAGGGTGATTTATTTTTAAAGGATCTAAACCTTTTTATAAGGGGATTAGATTTACTGGTAATAATAAAATTTTGTTTTTCTATGAGAAATAAATTAATCTATCTTATTTTAATTTTTTTTTTGTATACGACAATAGTTCTAATTCCAAGATTTTTTTCAAATTAAAACACCTTAATTTTTAAAACTGCGGATAGGGAGACTCGAACTCCCATGACATTTAGCCACATATACCTGAAACATGCGCGTCTACCAATTCCGCCATATCCGCAAATATTAGAAACATAACAACTTTCAAATAAAATATTAATAAATTTTTCGAATTGCTTAAGAATATAAGCATTAAGAAAGGTGGACTAACTATTAGTAATTTGTCATTATTAAGAAAATAATTCATTTTGAATGGTTTGCGAAAGCAAAAATAAGTCAAATCTTAAATTTGAGAATTTAAAGATAAATGGCCAATATCCCTTAAAAGGAGAGGTTGTTATAAGTGGTGCAAAAAATTCAGCTCTCGTTTTAATGGCTGCTTCTTTACTAACAAAAGAAAAAATTCATCTAAAGAATGTGCCTAATTTATCTGATGTTGAGAAAATGCAAAATATTCTAAAAAATATGGGAGTAAAGATAACCAATTTTAAGAAAAATGAATTGCTTATAGATCCCCAATATTTACGAATTGGTGAATTGCCATTTGATTTAGTAAATGGACTTAGAGCTAGTTTTTTTTGTATTGGTCCCTTACTAGCTAAATTAGGCCAAGCTAATTTAGCCTTACCAGGTGGATGTAATATTGGTAAAAGGCCTATAAATGAACATATTGATGGTTTAGAAAAATTAGGTGCAGCAATTGAAATTGAGCAAAATTTTGTAAAAGCAAAAATAAATAATAGCGATAGGTTAATTGGCACAAAGATTTTTCTAGGTTGCCCTAGCGTAGGAGCAACAGAAACTCTCATAATGGCAGCCACTTTAGCAAAAGGAATTACCTATATCCACAATGCTGCAAAAGAACCAGAAGTTAAAGATTTATGTGACATGCTAAATAAAATGGGAGCAAAAATCAAAGGCGCTGGAGAATCAAAGATCACTATTCATGGGGTTCATAAATTGAGGGGATGTACTCATGAAGTTATTCCTGACAGGATTGAAGCAGGCACATTCTTGATTGCATCAGCAGCAACTCATTCCTCAATTACGATAAGAAACGTAATTCCAGGGCATCTTGATAGTGTGATAAATAAACTCAAAGAAAGTGGTAGTAAATTTAAAATTAAAGATAACTCTATTACAATTAAAACTAATCAAATTAAATCAGTTGATATAACCACATCCCCTTTCCCTGGATTTCCTACTGACTTACAAGCTCCTTTTACTTCCTTAATGGCCATAGCTGAAGGCAAATCGAAGATAAATGAAAAAATTTTTGAACGTAGAATGAATCATATCGAATCATTAAAAATGATGGGTGCTTGTATAGAAGTAAATAAAAATATTGCTTCGATAGAAGGAGTTAAAAAATTAAAAGGAAATATTATGGAAGGATTAGACTTAAGATCAACTGCAGCAATTATAATTGCTGCATTAAGCGCCTCAGAAACAAGTTTTATTGGAGGTTTAGAACATCTTGATAGAGGTTATGAAGATTTCGAGCTAAAACTAAGTAAACTAGGAGCAAAAATTACTAGAGAACGTATCTTATCAAATGACAAATATCAAACACCAAAAAATACAAAAAGAACCAATAATTTCGATACTTTTAAAGCAGCTTAAAATAAGCTTATAGAAATAATGCTGTTAACAGATAATTGGTTTATAATTTATTATAAATACGAAAATTCAATGGGAGCGTGGTGAAATTGGTAGACGCACCGCACTCAAAATGCGGCACCCTCGGGTATGTCGGTTCAAGTCCGACCGCTCCCACTTTAATGAACACCTACAACAGATTTGACATATCTTTTAAAAAAGGTAGAGGTTGCTGGTTATGGGATCAAAAAGGGAAAAAATATCTAGATGGTGTTGCTGGAATAGCTACATGTAGCCTTGGTCATAGTGATAAAGTTCTTAGAAAAAATCTATCAAAACAGCTAAGAAAGATTCAACACATTTCGAATCTTTATTTTATTGAGGAACAAAAAATACTGAGTGATTTACTTACAAAAAATAGTTGTGCTGAAAGTGTTTTTTTCTGTAATAGTGGTGCTGAAGCAAATGAGGCAGCAATAAAATTATTAAGAAAATTTGGTTCAATTCATCATAATAAAGGAGCAATAATACTTGCTGCCCAGTCAAGTTTTCACGGCAGAACTTTTGCTGCATTAAGTGCAACAGGACAACCCAAGTATCATGAAGGATTTAAACCATTATTAAGTGGATTTAAATTTTTTGAATATAATAATTTTCAATCAATTACAAAGATCTTTAATGATTGTGACGCCAATAATCAATCAGTTGCAGGAATATTAATAGAACCAATACAGGGAGAGGGTGGAGTAGTGCCAGGAGATAGAGAATTTTTTGGGAAATTGAGAGAAATTTGTAATAAGAAAAATGCGCTCCTGATTTTCGATGAAGTTCAAAGTGGTATTGGCAGAACTGGCAAAATGTGGGGATATGAAAATCTTGGTATTGAACCAGATGGATTTACTCTCGCAAAAGGCTTAGGAGGAGGGCATGCAATTGGTGCTTTATTAGTAAAAGATAAAGCAAATATATTTAAACCTGGTGATCATGCAAGTACGTTTGGAGGTAATCCGTTCGCATGCCAAGCGGCAATAACTGTCTTAGAAGAAATTGAGAGAAGAAATCTAATTAAGAATGTATCCTTGAGAGGAATCCAACTAAAAAAAGGTTTACAGGACATTAAAAATAACTTTCCAGAATTAATCTCTGAGATTAGGGGTTTAGGACTTTTACAAGGAATAGTCTTAAATAAGCAAGCAATTGATGCGAAGGAAGTTCCTATTAAGGCATTTGAGAAAGGATTACTTCTTGTAAATGCAGGAGATAATGTTGTTAGGATTGTTCCACCACTTATAATCTCTGATAACGAAATCAAGCAACTTCTTAATAAAGTAAATTTAATATTCCAGGATTTAAATTAGATATTTGAAGAGAATTACAACTAATAATTTTGAACATTTTTCTCCAGAGAATGAAAAGAAACACATTAATTTAGGCTTAAATAGAATAAAGGAAGCCTTAATTAAATTAAATAACCCTTGTAAAAATGTGCCTGCTATTCAAATAATTGGAACTAATGGGAAAGGATCGATTACTGCTTTTTTAGAAAATATTATTTCTTCATCACATATAAATGTTGGAGTAACAACCTCGCCACACCTCTTTAACATAACTGAAAGAATTAGAGTAAATAAAGTTAATATTGAAAACCATAGACTAGAAGAATTACTAAACAATATTCAGTTAAAACTCCAAAAATTTAATCTTTCGCCATTTGAATTATTAATTTGTAGTGGCCTAAAATATTTTGACTCTAAAAAAGTAGATTTATTAATTCTTGAGGCTGGTCTTGGGGGTAGATTAGATGCTACAACAGCTCATAAGAAAAGGCCGATTATTGCCATTGGGAGAATAGGAATTGACCATTGTGAATATCTAGGAGATTCTATCGAAAAAATAACAAGAGAAAAACTTGCTGTAATAGAGAAAGGTTCTTTTGTTGTTAGTTGCGCACAAGATGAAAAAGTTGAAAATATTATCAACGAAAAAATTGAGGAAATTGGTGCGACCATAACTTGGGTTACCCCTCTTTCTGAAAAATGGAAACTTGGTTTAAATGGATATTTTCAAAGACAAAATGCCGCAGTTGCTATTGAAGTAGCAAAATCACTTAGGATGCAAGGATGGTTTATTAATGACAGAATTATTTATAAAAGTCTCTCCGAGACAAAATGGCCAGGGAGATTAGAATTAGTAAAATGGAAAAAGAACAGAATACTTGTTGATGCAGCTCATAACCCTTTAGCGGCATCAGTTTTAGCTGATGAAAGGATAAATTGGCTTAATGAAACTAAAGGGATATTTTGGATATTAGGTGTTCAGAAACAAAAAAATATTTCGTTAATAATTAAAAATTTAATCAAACCAATTGATAAATTAATAATCGTTCCAGTTCCAAATCAAGAAAGCTGGACTCTAAATGAAATTCTAGAAAATTCAAATGTTAAAGTTAATAATATGATGGAATTTCAAGATTTCAAAGAAGCTTTAGAAGAACTTGAGAAACTTAATGTATGGCCTCAAAGCGTACCAGTCTTAACAGGGTCTATTTTTTTGGTATCAGAATTTTTAAAATTTGCAGAAACTATGTCTTAAAAATATCTTTTTCAGACCATCCTTCAAGTTTCCCAGGATTAAGTAATCCTTTAGGATCATTTTCTAATTTTGTCTTTACTTGATCAGCATCTACAACTCCAAGACCACCTCCTTCAACAGTAATTACATGTGGATTAAATATTATAGCTCCCAATTTTTTGCAATATAACATAACGTTATTTAAATCTTTCTCATTTGTCCATTTTAGTACTGGTAAAGCAGCTAGCCTTGGAATTCCCTGCTGAGAAACAGCTTCAATATGCCAAAGAAGTTTTTTCCCAATTTTCTTATTAAGGTTTTCTATGAATTCTAATTCTGTGTTATGAGGCAATAACATTTGTAAATAAGTCCAATTTTTATCTTTCGCTCTCAATTGCAAAGTTGTATGGTTCCAAACTAAATCTAAAATAGAATTTTCAGATTCATTCTCTCTTCCAAGATTATTTAAATTTAATTTATTTTGTTTGCAAATTAATTCAATTGTTTTTAATCCACTTAATGTTGATTGGACTAGTATTTTATGACAAATACTTTTTTTATTAAACCATGATGGCATATGTGCAACAATTTCTTCTTCCAGAATTGCTCCTAGTTTGAGTTCAATTGCTGCTGCTGTAATAATCTTTAAAATTTTAAAAGCTTTTTGAAGTTCATCACAATCAATTATTAATGAGTACCAATCTCTCTTGAAATCAGTAGATACTATAAGAGAAGTAATAATTCCATTAGTTCCATAAGCATGATTTAAAGGTTCTGATTCCAAAGCATCTAATTTCAATAATTTTGGCCTCTGATTCAAATCAATTGCTTCTATTCCAATAAGGTTTCCAGGATCCCTTAAAAATCCCCATGAAACTGATCCTATTCCACCTGATCCTCCAGCAATGAAACCTCCAATAGTTGCTGTACGCCAAGTACTGGGGAGTAATCTCAACTCCCTTCCATGTTTTTCTAATTCTTTATTTAAATTACTCATCAAACAACCCGCTTGCACCTTTACAAATCCTGTATCAGGGAAATACTCCTCAACCCTATCCAAATAATTCATTTGCATTACTACTCCCTTGAATAAAGGAACCGCTTGACCATAATTACCTGTACCTCCACCTCTTAAGGTCAAAGGGATAGATAAATTCCAACACTCTTGAGCAACTGCAATAATAGAATTAATATCTTTAGGTCTTACAACAATGTCAGCTATACAATTATTTAGTTTCTCTCTCAAAATTGGTGAATAATTATAAAAATCCCTGGAAAGTCTTTTTAAATCAGAATAATTATCTATCACTTCTAAATTTCTTAAACTATGAAAGTAATTTTTCAGTTTTGTGATTTTTTCAGACATTAATATTCAAGACTTTTAGTTAAGCGTAATCATTTTTTCAACCATTTGCCTTTTATCAAAATATTCCTCTTAAGGTTACCTGAAAACAAATCTTTCCAAGAAGTCCCTTCAACTACAACAAAATCAGCAGGACATCCTTTTTTTACAACTCCATCCCATTTTAAATTTAGTAATCTACTTGGTGCATTAAATAATGCTGATAGAGTTAATCTATCCCACGGATTTAATTGAAGCATTGGTATAGCATGAGACATTAAATAAAAAGGATCAAAATTACCGAATGGGTACCAAGGATCCTGCACATTATCACTACCAATAGAAACATCAATAAACGATTTTTGTAATTGTTTAACTGGTGCTACTGGTCTTATTAATGAATTTTTTTCAATACTTCTGTTTAATAACCAAAAATTTGTTAAGGGAAGAGCTATCACCTTAATATTTTTTTCAGCCATTTTTTTTGCAAGTACTTCTATTTCTTTATTTTTAAGACATAAAATACTGCTTGAATGACTACATGTTACTGGAACATTACAATTTAATTTTTCAATTGTGCTCAGAAGTATTTTTATTCCAGAACCTGGTTGATTTGAGGACTCATCTATATGTAAATCTATTTCTAAATTATATTTATTTGCCAAAAGAAGCAATTTCGAAAGGTTGTCAATAGTTTTTTGTTTATTGAAAGGAGGAACAATTACACCTCCTAATAAAACATTGTCTTTTTCAAGATTTTTAGCAAATAACTCACCATCATCAGAGCTCCAAAATTCCAACTGAGCTAATGCTACAAATTGTAAGTACAAATCATTAGAAAACTTTTCCCTTAATTGGATCAGCCTTGGCCAAATATCTTTATCTTGTGAGACATAAGTATCTACATGAGTCCTTATTGCTCTATATCCATTTTTAATTGCCAAATTTACTGATTTTTCTGCTCTATTTATAACTTTATCTGCAGTTCTTGTGATATGTTCTTCCAAATTTACAGATAATGCATTTTCATAATTAGATTTTAAATTTGGATAATTTAACCAAGAAAAAGACTTATCAAAATGTGCATGGGATTCTACAAATCTGGGTAATAAGATTTGAGTTGGTTGCAGATTATCATCTTTGATTGGTTCAAGACAAGATACATGTCCATTCTCCCAGCTGATTTCTGCGGGAGATAGACCTTCAAAATTAACTCTTACATCGATAACATTTTCAAAGTTACAAAGACTCCGCGGTATTAAAACTGATAATTTATTTGTATTATTCAAAGGTTATAAGTATTTAATTTAATTTAATCACAAAAAATCATTAATGATTTCTTTAAAATATTTGAATTTTTTGCTAAAACAAAATAAATCATGAAATTTGGCACTTTACTTGTTAGATTCATAAATGTAAGGCGGGCGTCGCCAAGTGGTTAAGGCAGCGGCTTGTGGCGCCGCTATTCGGGGGTTCGAATCCCCTCGCTCGCCCTCAAAATTTATGGCAACAAAATTATAAAATGTGTATTTTTGGATTATGCATGTAATTTTCCCAAAAAGTGTTAAGTACAAAATGTGATAAAAGAGTAAAGCAAATAAGCCCAGAAAATGCTGGTAACTCTTACTGGATAACTACATTTGGTTGTCAAATGAATAAGGCTGATTCCGAGAGGATGGCTGGGATACTTGAAAATTTAGGCTACAAAAAAGCAGCAGATGAATTTGAAGCTAGCTTAGTACTTTACAATACATGCACAATTAGAGATAGTGCAGAACAAAAAGTATATAGCTATCTTGGTAAGCAAGCAAAAAGAAAACATAAAGTCCCTGAATTAAAATTAATTATTGCAGGTTGTCTTGCTCAACAAGAAGGAGCCTCTTTATTGAGGAAAGTTCCTGAGTTAGATTTAGTCATGGGGCCTCAACATGTTAATAATCTAGAAAATTTATTAGAGAGAGTTGATTTAGGTAATCAGGTAGTCGCTACAGAAGAAAAATACATTTCTGAGGATATTACTAATGCCAGAAGAGAAAGCTCTATATGTGGATGGGTTAACATAATCTATGGATGTAATGAGAGATGTTCTTATTGTGTAGTTCCATCTGTGAGAGGGAAAGAACAATCTCGTTTACCAGAAGCAATAAAAGAAGAAATTATTAACTTATCAACTAGAAACTTTAAAGAAATAACTTTATTAGGGCAAAATATAGACGCCTATGGAAGAGATTTACCTTTTGAGAATTCAGTTGAAAAAAAGGATAAAACTCTTAGCGGATTATTGGAATATATTCATGATATTGATGGAATCGAGAGAATTAGATTTGCGACCAGTCATCCAAGATATTTTTCTAAAAGACTTATTCAAACTTGTTTTGAATTAGAAAAAGTTTGTGAGCATTTTCATATCCCCTTTCAGAGCGGAAACGATGAAATACTTAGACTAATGTCTAGAGGCTATACGATAGAAAAATATAAAAAGATAATTGATAACATTCGCTCTCTTATGCCTAATGCTTCAATTACGGCAGATGCTATTGTTGCCTTTCCTGGAGAAACTACTGAACAATTTAAAGATACATTAAAACTGATAAGTGAAATTGGATTTGATTTGGTTAATACAGCTGCATATTCTCCAAGGCCAAATACACCTGCCTCTAAATGGATAAATCAAATACCAGAACAAATAAAGAAAGAAAGATTGAATGAATTAAATGAACTTGTTGAAAAAACATCGAGGAAAAGGAATCAACGTTATTTAAATAAAACAGAAAGTATTTTAATCGAAGGTTTTAATCCTAAAAATCCTTCCCAATTAATGGGAAGAACACGAACTAATAGACTTACTTTTATTGAGATACCAGAGGATGAAAAAAGATCTTTAATTGGATATGAAATTATTGCAAAAATAAAAGAAGTTAGATCATTCTCTCTTACTGGTGAAATCTGCTATTAAAAATTTATTTGTGTCAAATGTACAATAAATACAAAAAATGCGTAGGAATTATTTTTGGTGGCAAATCAAATGAACATTCTATATCTATAGAATCTGCAAGAACTATACATGAATCATTAAACTCAAATCAGAATAAAAAAAAATATAAAACAAAAGTTTTTTACATTAACAAACATGGGCATTGGTTCCCGCATGAGGAATCAATACAAATTTTACAACAAACCAATATTGAATCATATAATTCAAAAATACTACCAAGCAAATTGAATTTTCTCGATCAAATTGATTGCGAAGATATTGATATATGGTTCCCAGTTCTTCATGGTAAAAATGGAGAGGATGGAACAATTCAGGGACTTTTAAATTTGACTCAAAAACCCTATGTAAGTTCAGGAATATTAGGATCTTCACTTGGGATGGATAAAATTGCTTGTAAATTATTATTTTCGCAATTAAAAATCCCTCAAGTAAATTATTTCCCAATTCAAAATTTTGATCTTTCAAATGAATTCTATTTGCAAAAAACAAAAGATGAAATAATGAAAAAGTTAACTTTTCCATTATTTGTAAAGCCTGCAAATTCGGGATCTTCGCTTGGTATATCAAAAGTGAAAAATGAAAAAGATTTAGTTCCAGCCTTAAAAAAAGCATGGGTTATTGATTCCAGAATAGTAGTCGAAGAAGGATTACAAGTTAGAGAATTAGAATGCGGGGTCATTGGGAATGCTAATCTCTATGCTTCAGAAGTTGGAGAAGTAAATTATTCTTCTGAGTGGTATGATTATGACTCAAAATATAAAAGTCCAAATAGATTCGTCATACCAACAAAAATAAGTCCCACATTGAAAAAGAAAATTCAAGAAATTGCAATTAAAAGTTGTTATGCACTCAATATCAATATTTTTGCGAGAGTTGACTTTTTTTTAGAAGAAGTAACAAGCAAGGTCTACCTTAATGAGATAAACACTATCCCTGGTTTTACAAAAAAAAGTATGTTTCCGTTACTTTGGAATAAATCAGGTTTAGAAATTGATCAACTTGTCGCTAAAATTATAGAATATAGTTTTTGAATTACCAGTTTATATGTCACACGGACTAACGTGGTTGCCATTAATCTTTATCTTCTTCCTTCTTACGGCACTTGGATGGCTAGAGAGAAGGAGGCAAAATCTATTTAGAAATTGGGCTAATGGATCAGAACTTTGTAAGTTAGATAGTTCTGGTGCAGCTTATTTAAAAGATGGCAGATTAACATGGAGCGCTTTTGAAGCAGGAGAATTCAAAGAAAAAGATAGCTTCATTATCAAGAAATTAGAATTGATAGAATTAATGGCACTTACCTCTGGTGAAGCTCCTTTGACAAATGAATCTCAAGGTAAATGTAGATTAAGACTTGTTGGCAGCGGTCGAGAGATGGATGTCCCTTTTTCAGATGCGGATAGAGCTCGAGAGTGGATGGATCAATTAATGGAAAAGGCACGTTGTGATTTGTGAAGCGACTACTTAGAAAAGATCTCAGTAAAACTATATTTTTAGTTTTCTTTTTTCTTATAACTAACTCAATAAGTTTGAGATTATTTAAATTTATTGATAAAACTAATATATTTATAGTTGGCTCAAATTTTATATCTACTCAAGATTTAATAGATAATTCATCAATAAAACTTCCCTTGAGATTGATAAATTTACAAGAAAAATTAATTGAAAAAGAATTAAAAGAAAATTTATCCTTAAAGGATATTTCCGTTAAAAAGCAACTTTTTCCTATCGGATTAAAAGTAATAATTCGAGAACGAGAACCAATAGCATATGCGGAAAAAAGTCACAGAGGTGAAGTCATTGAAGGATTTATTGACAAAAATGGATTTTTTATTGAAAGTAAATTTCGAGAAAATGAAGATTTAAAATTATTGCCAGTCAAAATAATAGGCTGGGATATTAAACATACAAAAACTATTGCAAAAATTCTGGAAGCTTACACAAATAATATTCATGAATTAAATACTATACAAATAACTTCAGAAGGGTTCATTTTTTTAGAAGAAGAATTTTTTAAAAATATTTTATTAGGTTTTCAACCCGAAAAAATAGATTTACAATTAGATCTAATATTCGAAATAAAGAATCAAATAAATAAACAAAAAATTACAAAAAAAATTGAAAATTTAGATCTTACTGAACCTATGAATCCAAGATTAAAAGTGTTCATTCCCTAATATTTGAAATTGCTATATATATTATATTTTTTAAAAAATTCAATCATCAAAAGGGTTCTGAATAGTATAGTTAATATTTTAAAAAAATTATATTTAAGGACTTTTTTCAACAAATCCCTACAGATGACCTGAGTGAGTTCATAATGCACC
>CEUU01023177.1_pt1 | contig 21301 bp, 16 predicted proteins | sample 531321 | NCBI WGS metagenome assembly CEUU01 (sample SAMEA2622658, study PRJEB7988) | marine metagenome | isolation source: saline water (ENVO:00002010), including
TCAACGACGGGCAGCGTCCACTGGTCGTCGAGGTGGAGCGCGTAGTGCTGGGCTGAGTATGCTTTGCGCATTTTGCGTGCGCCCACTGTGTCTGCGCGAAGGTTTTTCCAACTCGTCACGCTGATCAGCGTGGATAGACGCCTGCGCGCAGCGGCGGGAGAGCGACGCTTGGTTCTCGCCGTCCGGGTTTTGCCCAGCGCGTCCTGGGCAAGCGTGTAAAGCGTCGCGTTGTCGGATGGTAGACCGACGTTGAGCTCGGATTCGCTGCGGACCTCGTTGCTCCAAGGTAAATCGTCTTCTGGGCCGTCCAGCTGGAAATGCTGGTTGAGGAAAGCGTAAAGCTGACGGCGGTTATCAGCGTCGTAGTTGTGCGTTCCGGGGACGACGTTGTCGTACAGCGCCAGTGCGTCGTCTGCCCCCAGCGCAGAGTACACGCCGCGGCCCGGTTTGAATACGGATGTGCGGGCCCTTCGCGTCTGGAAACAGCAGTCGTCATGGCGGTTGTAAATCAGCAGCGCTGGTCGAGGTGCATAGAGTCCCGTCAGCACGTCGTAGTCAGCTACTGCGGCCATATCGGAAGGACACTGCTCTAAATCGCCAACGTCTTCCACACATTTGCGTCGTTGCCACAGAGCCGAATAGCCAGCTACGGGTACGATGACGCGCACGCGCTGGTCTAACGCCGAGAGAATGGCAGTTTGCCAGCCGCCTCCTGACAACCCCGTCATGGCCACGCGCTCGCCGTCGGCGTGAGGGTGTGCCAAGAGCACGTCGAGGGCTCGCTTCATGACCAAGTAGAACACGCCGATGCCCGCCGTGCCGCACAGATCGAGCGCGCCGATGCGATTGTGATCGAGATCGGCGCGCAGCTCGCCCATGCCTATGAATTCGCTGTTGAGCGCCAGCATGCCGCGCTTGGCCAGGTTGATGCACCGCGCCTGCTTGTAGTCCATCGCTTTGCCGCCCATGTGGTGGCCGTTGGGGTTGAGCACGGCCGGTACACGACCGCGGAGCTCTATAGGTTCATAGAGCAGAGCGGGTATCCACATGCCTGGATAGCCCTCGTAGCGGAGTTTGCGAATTCGATAGCCAGCGTCCGTTTCGATCGTATCCGTCCATTGGACCCGCGGGGTTTCGTCGAGCAGGCCGTCGGCGTGGCCGCGGAAAAACAGCGCTAGCATCTGTTGGCGCACGCGCTTGGCACGCCGTCGCCAACTGGCGGCAGAAGTGGGTTGCTCGAGGACGGGTAGGTGCGCCGCCAGCAGAGTTTGTAGCTGCCGCGTCGCGGTTTGGCCTATGAGTCGCCGTTGGAGCAGCGTGCGCATTATACGGGCGTTTTCAACGACACTTCGGCCGTGATAAAGTAGTGGTCGCTCGGGTAGCGCCCATCGCGATGCACATCGATGATCTGCGCGTCGTCAACTTGTGCGCTGCCTCGGCTGAATACCCAGTCCATTTTGCCGATATCTCCCTCGTATGCGGGTCCCTTAAAGGCGTGATAGGTATGTCCGGGATCTTCCGGTCCGTGGAGGGCTGCATAGGTGTCTCGCCAGCCGGCTGATAGAAAGGTCTGTATGGCTTCGTTCTGCACGTCGCAGTTCATGTCACCGGTCAGGAACTGAGGGTAATTGTCGTCGTAGGCGGCCGCGTCTTCGCAAATGAGACGAGCTCCGTTGACGCGGGCCGGCTGGCTAACGTGGTCGAGGTGCGTGTTGACTATGCGGAATTCGCAGCCCGAACGGCGCTCCTTTAGGCGCAGCCAGTTGGCCAGACGCACGCAGGCGCTGTCCCACGAGCTCGAGCCGCTGATATGGGGTGTTTCCGAGAGCCAAAACCCTCCTGGAGAAATGAGTTCAAAGCGATCACGGCGGTAGAAAATGGCGTTGGTCGGCCGGTCGGTGTGTGCCTCGTCGGCAATGCCGAAGTGCGCATACTCGGACAGTGCATCCCGTGCATAGGCACACTGCTGCAGCCAGAGCTCTTGAAAACACACAATGTCGGCGTGCAACGCACGGATGGTATTGAGCGCGTATTCTTTGCGTAATTCCCAGTGGTCGGGGCCGTCGTTAGCGGGGAAACAGCGGATGTTGCAGGTGGCGATACGCATGAGGTTTGCCCTTTATGACGTGGACGGTCTATGTTTGTCGCTTATGGTAAACTCGGTGAGTAGGGACGGTACTACGCAGGTGACAAGCGCGCAAGGGGAATGCCCGAGTCAGCTCTTTATCACGACCAATCCCGGCATGGAAGACGTGGTGCGAGACGAGCTGTTAGAGCGGCTGCGCGCGGCGGGGCTTCCGCCCGTCGCAATAGAGCTCAATCCCTTTGGTTTTGGCGGCCAGGTTTGGGTTGAGGGTGGAGAGGCTGAACGGATGTGCCAGATAGCCATGGAACTGCGTTCAATACACCACGTTTTTCAACCGCTCCATCGCTTCTCTCTGCCGCCGCAGGGCGCCCTACAGCACATAGAGTCAGAGGTCGAAGTGTTGGGTATTGCGGCCATGGAGACGGCCAAGACGTTTCGCGTGACCAGTCGGCGCAGCGGCGAACACGACTTTGGCAGCGTCGACGTTCAGCGTCGGGCCGGTGCGGCGCTGTGGCGGCATTATGGCACGGCTGTCGATCTGGAGAACCCGGACGTTGAAGTGCGCGTCGACGTGTTTGGTTGTATGTGCTTGGTCAGCTTTCAGCGGACGCTTAAATCGCTTAGCAAGCGGTTTGTGCGCCGATATCAGCCTCGCGTGGCGCTTAAAGCTTCGGTGGCCTACGCCCTGCTGCACTTTGCGCGCATTGGGGAAAAAAGCGATGGTACACTGCTCGATCCGTTTTGCGGTTCGGGTACGATTCTCTTTGAAGCGGCTGAAATTTTCCCAGACCTAGCGCTCTTCGGCAGCGATATCGATCAACACGTAGTGGACTGCGCGCGCGAAAATGCCAGCGCGTTGGGATGCGCTGGGCGCATGGCGCTGTGTCAGGGCGATGCGCGTGGACTGGACGCCGTTTTTCCCGACCGGCGTTTCAACTATATCGTAACCAATCCGCCCTACGGTATGCGCTTTGGTCAACATCTCAACTTTGACCGATTTTATACGCGCGTTTTGCAGCAGTGTTGGTACCGACTAAGGCCAGGCGGTCGCTTGGTGCTTATCGCTTGGAAGTATCGTCTGTTCTCTCGTGCGGCAAAGAGGACAGGACTTTTTTGCTTGCGGGCTGAGCGCGTCGTTGAAACGGGCGGTCTACATCCGCGCATCTTTGCACTAGACAGAATAGATAGGGAGGGAGAAAACTGACAACGCTCTACTTGATCCGCCACGGCGAAGTGTACAATCCGCAGGGCATTATTTACGGTCGTCTACCCGGCTTTGGTCTCAGCGAGCGCGGACGCCGGCAAATCGCCGCCGCCGCCGAGTCGCTGCACGCAGCGCCTCCCACTGTGCTGTATGCATCGCCCATGCAGCGAACGCAGGAATCGGCCGCCCTTTTGGCGCAGCGGTGGTCGCTGCCAGTACAGACGGATGAGCGGATTATTGAGACGAGCATTGGATCGTTTCAGGGTCGGCGATTTGAAGCTCTGCCCAAGCCCTATATCACTGAAGAAGGGGCGCATCCCGAACTGGAAGGGGCTGCTTCCATGCGGACTCGCTTTATGGAATGGGTCGAAGACGTGCGGAGCCGCCATCCGGATCAGGTGATCGCCGCCGTATCGCACCGCGACCCGATTATCGTTGCGCTGCTCTACTGGCAGCAGCTCTCGCTAGAGGAATTGCCTGACTTTGCAATGGATCCGGGCTCAGTTTACGAGGTGGCGTTTTCCGAACGGGTTTCGGTTCGTGCGTTGAGGATGGCAGAGGGAGCCTGATAGCATCCTGTGTATTAGGTACCTTTGGCTGTGTCGCACAACGGATTCGTTTTATCACCTAGTTCCTCTACCATAGACTGCGCTAATAGGTCCGTAAGCAAGATTGTTGGACCGTTCGCCCTGCGTTGGATGTTTCCGTCTCGGTTCGCTTGACACTGGGCGCCGTCTTTGCTTTGCTATCGCCTGCGCTGGTTAATCGTCAACCGTAAGTGAACTGAACAGACAACCACACATATGGAACTTCTCTCTCATACTACCAACCACTTTGGCGCCGTCTTGACTGAGCCGGATGCGCTGCCAGAAGATCCCGAAGTTTTTCGCGCAGAGTTGAGCCATTCGCTTGATGCGTGGCGCGGCGAGGGCTATCGCTTGGCCTGGGTTGAAATACCGCTCCCACGCGCTGCCCTCGTTCCCGTAGCGGCCGAAGCGGGTTTTACATACCACCACTGCGGTGAGACCTACGTCATGATGACGCTGCGCTTGGAAGATGCGGCCTTCATACCGCCGCATGCATCACACTATATCGGAGCGGGGGGTGTCGTGCTGACTGAAGATCAGGAGTTGCTGGTCGTCAGCGAGAAATACCAGCGTCGGCATCCGGGTCCGCCTCGGTATAAGCTGCCTGGTGGGGCCTTGCACGAAGGCGAGCATTTGGCCGAAGGCGTTGTGCGCGAAGTGCTGGAAGAGACGGGCGTGCATGCGCGCTTTGACGCGCTAGTCTGTTTTCGTCACTGGCACGGCTATCGCTACGGGAAGTCGGATATCTACTTTGTTTGTCGTTTGAGTCCGCTGAGCAAGAAAATCACGATTCAGGAAGAGGAAATCGCTGAGTGTTTGTGGATGCCCGTAGAAGCATACCTCGAAGCTGAGGGCGTGAGTCCGTTCAACAAGCGCGTCGTCCAGACGGCTATGCGCAGTGCCGGCATTGCACCCTGCGAAGTGGAGGGATATGCGGAGCCGGAGCGCTACGAGTTTTTTATGCCGAGCGATGTAGAAATAAGTGAGCACTAGGTCTTGGTTAAGCCCAACATACTATTGATAATGACCGACCAGCAGCGCGCAGATGCGCTTGGATGTAGCGGCGGTTGGTTAGAAACGCCCCATTTAGACGGTATTGCCGCCGGTGGAGTGCGCTTTGAGAACTGCGTCACCAATGCGCCGGTGTGTATTCCGGCGCGTCTGAGTTTGGCCACGGGCCTATATCCGCACAATACGGGTGTGTGGAACAATCAGGCAAGTCAGCTGAGTGGCGACCAGCCGACTTGGATGCAGCGCGTGCGCAGCGCGGGCTATAGAACAAGTCTGTTTGGCAAGACGCATTTGCACCCGCACAGTGGGGATCTGCGCGATCGCGAGTACCTGATGAAGACCTACGGTCTGGATGACGTTGATGAGATCGGTGGACCGCGGGCCAGCATGCGCGTGCTTTCGCATATGACGGCTTGGTGGCGCGATTCGGGTATGTGGGACTGCTACAAGGCCGATTTTGAGGAGCGCTTTGAAGGCAAACCGCACACCGTCCGTCCCTCGCCGCTGGGCATGGAGCACTACGCTGATGTCTATGTTGGTCAACGTGCCAAGCAGTATATAGAAAACTACGATCTCAATCAGCCTTGGTGTTGCTGGGTCAGTTTTGGTGGGCCTCACGAGCCATGGGATGCGCCCGAGCCTTACGCTAGCATGTACGATCCGCAGCGCATGCCTCCTCCGCGGGCCGTTCCTACCATTGTCGCAGGTCGTCCCTTGGGAGGGCTTGATAACAAGTTGGCACAGGGCGCGGAGTTGATGGAAGAAGACATAAGCGCCATGCGCGCTAACTATGCGGGCAATACGAGCCTGATCGATGCGCAGATCGGCGAGATATTGGAAGCCGTAGAGCATCGCGGCGAGTTGGATAACACCATCATCGTCTTTGTCTCTGACCACGGAGAAATGAACGGGGATGCTGGGCTGGTCTACAAATCAAATTTTCTCGATGGAGCTGTGCGGGTGCCGCTGCTGGTTCGCGCCCCCGGTATGGCGCAGGGCGCGGTGTGTACGTCTCCCGTCGAATGGTTTGATATTGGGCCCACGCTGGTTGAATTGGCTGGCGGTGAAATAGACTACGCGCAGTTTGCTCGCTCGCTCTGTCCGGTATTGAGCGAGCCGAATGCCGCACACAGGAGCGAAGCGATTTCCGAGCTCGACGGAGAGGTTATGCTGCTCGACGAGCAGTGGAAAGTCGTGCTCAATGCAGAAGGCCAAGTCTACATGCTCTTTGACGTGCGCAACGACCCGCACGAGTCTACGAATATAGCGGGCGACTACGCCATGCGCGCAGTTGAAGACGCGTTGCGTCTTCGCGTCCTAGACCGCCTCTTGCAAACGCAGCTGCGTGGCTCGGGATATGCATTTGACGTGCACGGACCGATTAAGCCGCGGCGGGCCTCTGGTAGATCCTGAGCGCGGTACGTTAAGCGGTCTGCAAATCCAGCTGCTCTAACACATCCGTATTGACCACGTATTGAGGAATGCGGCCTTGGAACACGTCTACGATGGACTGGGCCGCCCAGATTGACATGCGCTCGCGCGCTGCGTTGGTCTTGGACCCCGTGTGGGGCAGGGCCAACACCTGCGGCAGTCGCACTAGATCAAGCGACGTACCGGTTGGTGGCTCGGTTGCCTGACAGTCGAGTCCTGCGCCCTGCAGATGCCCACTCTGCAGCGTTTCTATGAGGGCCGCTTCGTCGACTAGGCCGCCGCGCGCCGTGTTGATTAGGTAGCTGCCCGCCTTCATCGCAGCGAGAAAAGAGCGGTCGACCATGTCCTTGTTTTGATCGGTCATCGGTGTGTGCAGCGTGATTGCATCTGACGTGCCTAACAGGGTCTCTCGATCGACCGATTCGGCCCCCATCTCTTGGATCACAGAATCATCTATCCACGGATCGTGGACGAGCACGCGCATGCGGAAGCCGAGGGCGCGCCGAACGACCTCGGCGCCGATGCGCCCGCAGCCGACCAATCCGAGCGTCATGGCCGAGAGGTCTTCGCCGATTGGCACATCGTATTTCCCAGCCTTTTTAACCGTCTGATCGCCCGACACTAGCTGGCGCGTCATGCCCAAGAGTAAGGCAAAGACTTGGTCGGCGACCGCATCGCTCATAGCGCCTGGCGTATAGGTTACGACGATGCCGCGTTCGGTGCAGTAGTCCAGGTCGACCTTGTCGTAGCCAACGCCGTTGCGGGCAATAACCTTGAGCGAATCTGCCTGATCGAGTGTGGAGGCGTTTAGGTTTTCAGAGCCGGCAAGCAACCCGTCGATGCCGACGAGTTTTTCCCGCGTTTCGTCATCGGGCCAGCCCGGGCGTGGTGGTTGTGCGACCACTTCAAGTCCGGTTTGCTCCATCATTTCGGTTGCCGGTGAGCGCCCCTTAAATTCAATGTGAACGCTGGTCAGTACTTTGGGCATAATAAATTTCCTAAAAGCGAGTGTGTTCGTACTGTTCGAAAGGCGTTTCTACCTGCAGCTCGTCGGCCAAGTCCTGCAGGCTTTGCTGGTGTTCGGCTGAGACGGGAATGCCGTCGCGTGCGTAATCGCGCTCGCGCTGCCATTCGAGTCCACCCGGCAGTTCGGCTTGTTCAAATCCTGGAAAGGGTTGCATCGCACGTGCCTCGCCGATAAAGCGGTCCATCTCGCTCTTAAACTGGTCGACGGGCATGAAGCACTGCACGTCGAATACCGAGATAAAAGAGCCTTGGTTGGACTCCCACTTTGATTGGGGCTCCATAAACTGCGGCAGGTAGATGCCGGCCAGCATGCCGCCAAAGGCGCGGTTCATCGCGCCAATGCCCAGTTCTTTAAAAAAAGCGAAGGGCATGCGATCGAAAAGAGTTTCATCCCACGGAAGCATCCAGGCGCCCATGTCGATGACTAAGGGAGGTTGTTTACCAGAGGGAAAGGCCACGCTGATCGGCGAAGTGCAGTTAACGCCTTTGACAAGCGCATCGGGACTCATGGGAGAGCGATGAGACGATACGGCGATGGCGAAGCAGTCCTGTTCAAGCGCCATGCGCGTGTATTTGCCCGCACCTCCAAAGTGGAAGTGGTTGCGCGTGGTGATGGCAGCAGTGCCGTATTCCTTGGCTTTCTTAACAGCCCATAGCGTTCCCTGGTAACAAGGAAAATGGCCTAGACCTCCGTCTCCATCGTAGACGCGCGTGGTCGGAGTTTCACTCATCACCGTTACTTTTGGCTGCGGATTGACGCGTCCCTGCCTAATCATGTCGATGTAATCCGGTATCTTGCGCGTACCGTGGCTATGGACGCCACGCAGGTCGGTCAGTACGAGTAGTTTGGCCATTAACTGGGCGTCTTCCGTCGAAGTGCCGGCCTTTTCAAAAAGCGCTACAACTAACTGGTGCAGTTGCTCTTGGGGCATAAGGATGCCCGTATTGGGAGGAACGTTGGAACCCACAGACACTCTCCTTGGATGAAAGATGCGTGCGCGCTAAATATGCTTCCTCTTCAATTGCTGTCAAGCAAGAAGAAATTGCCTACTAAGAGTCAATTTATTTGCTTAAGCTGGATTGTGACATGCTGACAGATGGGCATTGAAACGAGAGAAATAGACATGGCCTACGACTTGGTTTTGCGCGGCGCGCGCGTGCTTGATCCAGCGCAAAAAACAGACGGCATATTTGATGTTGCAGTATCTGATGGCCGTATTGCGACTGTGGCTCAACGCTTGGTGGAAGAGGGGCATAAGGAAATAGATATAACGGGCAAACTGCTGACGCCCGGTTGGATCGATATACATGCGCATCTCTATCCCGGTAGCACGACGTGGGGTATTTGCGCCGACGCGCACTATCTGTCTACGGGTGTGACGACAGCCGTAGACGCTGGAAGCGCTGGTTGGGCGAATTTGCAGGGATATCTGGACTTTGTAGTTGCGCCCGCCCGAACGCAGTTTCTGTCCTTTGTGCACGTGTGTGGTATTGGTCTTACTTACGGTCCGCTGCCCGAATTGGCCGATATGCGCTACGCCGATGCTGAGCGCACGGCATTCGTCATTGAACACTTCGCCGAACACTGCGTCGGAGTGAAGGTGCGACAGGGCGAGGGACAGGTCGCTGACAACGGCGTGGAACCGCTGCGCTTGGCCGTACAGGCGGCCGAATGGGCCGAGGTGCCCGTGATGGTACACATCGGCCGAGGCGTGCCCCTGCCCGACGTGCTTTCTCTCATGCGTCCGCGCGACATTGTGACTCACTGCTATCAGGGTACGGGCGACGGGATTCTCGCAAATGACGCGTCGGTTCTAGCCGAGGTTCAGCAGGCGCGCAGAGACGGCATCTTGTTTGATGTGGGACACGGCGGAGGAAGCTTTGACTACGGAGTTGCTATCGATGCGCTAGCGCATGGATTTGTCTCGGATGTAATAAGCACCGATTTGCATGCGCACAGCTGGGACGTGCCCGTAGAAAGCCTGCCGCACACCGCATCTAAGCTGCTCAACCTCGGTGTGCCCATAGAGAGCATCGTGCAACAGTGCACGGCCAATGCTGCATTTGCTATCGGGCGTGAAGGTGAACTTGGGACCCTGCGTGTCGGAAGTGTGGCCGACATTGCGGTGTTCGACATCAAAGAGGGCGTGTTCCAATACAGCGATGTGCGCGGACGCATTGAAGAGGGGAATCGACAGATTGAGGCGCGACTCTGCGTGCGGGCAGGTGTGCCCTACACGCCGGAGGAACTGCGCGATGAGGTCCGAGAGGATCTGGAGCGCGCGCGTTTTAACAAAATGCTCAACGGAAAGCGTCTTGGAGAGCTGGGATGGAGCAAGGCGTGAACGGGTTCGAGCGATGATATCCTGTATTGGGTGCGATTCATGCTAGTGCACCTCGAAGTGTCCGAGCGACGCCCCGTGTTGGGCGGGCGCGCGTGGGGAGAGACGGGGGCCTATGAGCAAATTGAGGGCCGTGCCCACTTTTCTTTTGATCCTCAGCTTGCGTTGAATGCGCCCGTGGTCGATCTGAGATGGGCCCCGCGTAGCACGCAAGGCTTGGTCGAATGTCGCGCGGATTTCTGGATGCTCAGGCCCGTGCAGGCCAGTAAGGGCAGCGGACATATGCTGTATTATGTCGTCAACCGAGGCCGGAAAGGTGCGCTAAGCACTTTCAATCTAGCAACGGCATCCAATCGGCCCGAGACGGCTGACGAGTTCGGTGATGGTCTGCTGATGGAACACGGTTTCACCGTGGCCGCCTGCGCCTGGCAAGCGGACGTGCCACCCGAGGCGCCCGATAATCCACATCTGATGACGCTTGATGCGCCCACGATCGAAGCGGAAGGGCCCATCAGTTGTGAGATCGTGGTGGACGAACCGATCACCGTACACTCATTGGGGTCTCGCTACCACCGCCCATACGAGGTGGCTGCTGGCTGCGCAGCGGATGCAGAGTTGAGCGTGCGGAGCCGTCCATACGATGCACCAGAGCCGGTCGCGCGTTGCGCTTGGTCGTTCACGCAGCTTGAAGACGGTCGCCCAGCAGTCGAGTATGCTGCGGGCTTTGAGCCCGGTCTTATTTACAATCTCGTCTACACGGCCCGCCAACCTGCAGTCATGGGTATTGGTATGGCGGCCACGCGCGACTTTGTCGCCCATATGAAGAGCGATGATCAACACCAGGTAGACCGCGCCTACGGGTTTGGCTCGTCGCAGAGCGGACGTTTCCTCCGTCAATTTCTCTATGATGGATTTAACGAGAGCGAAAGTGGTACCCGCGTTTTTGACGGGCTGCAAATAAACGTAGCCGGCGCTGGCCGCGGCTCATTTAACCATCGTTTTGCTCAACCTTCACGGCACGCTAGCGCCCATTTTGACGTATACTATCCGACAGAAGAATTTCCCTTCGCCGATGCGCCACAGCAAGACGGTCGGGATGGACTGCGAGGTGGGCTGTTTGATCGCGCTCTAGAATGCGGTGTCTTGCCAAAAGTTTTTCACGTCAATTCGTCGACCGAGTATTGGAATCGCGGGGCCGCTCTCACGCACGTGGACGTTGCGGGAGAGCGCGATCTGCCCACGCACGATGCTGCGCGTATATACCACTTTGCCAGCACGCAGCACGGTGCGGATGGACTGCCCGAGGGTCAAGAAGACCTGCCCGGTAATCCTGTCGATTTTAGGTTGGGACACCGAGCGTTGCTGCTTGCATTAGATGCGTGGGTGCGCCAGGGACGGGAACCACCTCCTAGCTGTTACCCGACGCTGGCCGATGCAACGTTGGTCGATCCGCAGGGAGCGGCGTTTACATTTCCACCTCTTGCGGTGCTTGGCAGGCCCGCTGCGCCGCGCGTAGTGCGACGTTTGGATTTTGGCCGGCGCTGGTCAGAGGGTATTATTGACAAGGCGGTGCCTGCATTGGGTGCACCCTATCCGACGCTCGTGCCAGCCGTTGACGCAGACGGCAATGAGGTGAAGGGCATTCGTCTGCCGGAAGTGGCCGTACCGCTGGGCACGTTTGTCGGCTGGCGTTTGCGCACGCCCGAGATGGGCGCTAGCTGGGCTCTGGTGGGTCTCTCGGGCGCGTGGCTGCCTTTTGCTGCTCGGGCGCCCGAGGATATGGATCCACGTCTGTCGATTGCCGATCGCTACGCGGACGTGGACGAGTATGCGGCATGCTGCACGGAGGCAGCGTGCGTCCTCGTTGCAGAGGGTTACCTATTGGAGCGCGACGTGGCACGCGTTTACAAGCGTGCGGTCCAAATGTATGAGTGGGCTATAAATCGTTAACGAAACAGACTTTTTCGAGAGGGGTTAGAAGTGCTGCAACACACAGATGATTTACGCATACAGCAGGTAAAACCGCTGATTCCACCGGCCATTCTCATGGAGGAATTGCCGGTGACAGAAAATGCTTCCAATACGGTGGCTAACGCCCGGCGCGATACTGAGGCCATTTTGCGCGGCGACGATGATCGCCTCGTAGTAGTTGTCGGTCCGTGTTCGATTCACGATCCGAAAGCTGCGATTGAATACGGTGAGCGTTTAAGAGAGAAAATCGCTGAACTCAGTGAGGACCTCTGTCTGATCATGCGCGTATACTTCGAGAAACCGCGCACTACGGTTGGCTGGAAAGGACTCATTAACGATCCCAATCTCGACGGGAGTTTCGACATCAACAACGGTTTGCGAGCCGGTCGCAAATTGCTGCTTAAACTGACCGAGATGGGTCTGCCGGCGGGATCGGAATTTCTCGACACTATCTCCCCGCAGTTTATAGCTGATCTGATTTCTTGGGGTGCCATTGGTGCGCGGACGACTGAGAGTCAAATTCACCGCGAACTGTCTTCGGGTCTATCGATGCCGGTCGGGTTCAAAAACGGTACCGACGGCACCGTGCAAATTGCCATTGATGCGATTGGTGCCGCGCGTCATCCACACCACTTTCTCTCTGTCACAAAGCAGGGAATTTCAGCTATTGTCGCAACGGCGGGTAACGATTCCTGTCACGTTATCTTGCGCGGGGGTAAAAGCGGGCCCAACTACGACGCGGCTGATGTAGAAGCGGCGGCTGCCCAGCTGGAGAAAGCAGGCTTAACCCATCGCGTTATGGTGGACTGTAGCCACGGCAATAGCAGCAAGGATCACGCGCGCCAGCCGATCGTGGCCGAAGCGGTTGCCGCGCAGGTTGCGGCCGGATCCGATCGCATCTTTGGTGTTATGCTGGAGAGTCATCTCGTCGAAGGTCGGCAGGATCAAAAACCCGACCAGCAGCTGGCCTACGGACAGAGCATAACGGACGCTTGTATATCCTGGGATAAGACAGTTGAGGTATTGGAAAAGCTGGCCGAAGCGGTGCGCGCGCGCCGTGCTCGCAGCTGATGCCGTAGGCTAGAATAGTCGTGTTCCATTACACCGGCACACAGCCTATCGCGGGATCCTGGTTTGAATTCCAGCATCACAACCGCGCAGAAGGGGTCTATTGGAATCCTGCTTGCGCCCGTTTTGATGCGGCAGCGTGGCACGCCAAAGTGGGTGAAATGGCGGCGATTGGATTGGAGTATCTCGTTCTGATGGCCGTCGCGCTGGATCACAAGACCTTCTATCCGAGCAGGCTACTGCCGGCTTGGGAAATGGCCTGTCCCGATCCGCTTGAGGCGCTCCTACAGGCGACTGACGATCACGGCATAAAGGTCTTTGTTGGCAACGGCTTTTGGGGGCAGTGGGATAGCCCGGGTATCATAGCCGATGCTCGCGCGCGCGCGCGCCGTCTCGACGCAATGGAAGAGTTGGCTTCCCAATACGCCCACCACGCCAGCTTTTACGGCTGGTACTGGGCTAATGAAGCGGGCATTAATGGTCTCTTTAACGAAGCCTTTATCGACTATGCACGCGAGTGTAGCCGCTGTGCACGCGCCTTGATGCCGCATGCCCCGACCATGATTGCACCCTATGGTACGAATAGAGTGCAGGCCGATGAAGCATTTGCGCGCCAGCTAGAGGCGATGGAAGTCGATATTGTGGCCTACCAGGACGAGATTGGCGTGCAGAAGTCGACGGTAGAGCAGACGCCGGGCTACTACGAAGCGCTACGCCGCGTTCACGATCAGGTGCCACAGGTGCGACTTTGGGCCGACGTGGAGATTTTCGAGTTCGAAGGGGCGGTATATAAGAGCGCACTTCTGCCAGCGCCTTTTGCTCGAGTTCAGCGTCAGTTAGAGGCCGTCTCGCCTTACGTAGATAGAATCTTAGTCTACCAGGCGTTGGGTATGACGAATGCGCCCGATTCACCGGTGTTTGCAGGGCACGAAGATTCTACGGCGCTCTATACCGACTACGCTTGCTGGCTGCGCCACTATCACCCAGACAGACTGCGTTGAGATTGGAGACTCCATGAGCTTTGGCATTACAAAAACCATTCCGGCCGATGAGGGGATTGAGCAGGTTGAGCGCCTCTATGACGGCAGCTTGGATGAATACGAATTTCACATGGCTGGGACACCGTCCAAGCTAGGCGTTGGAGACTACGTATACACGATTTTTGAGCACAAGATTCGCGGCAGGCTGCAGATTACACGCCTTGAAGGTGGAGCGGTCAATCCCAAGTCGGGCAAGCCGCGCACGCTGGTTTTCGTCAAGGCACCGGGCGAGCGCCTCGACGAGCCCATTCTGCGCAAAGGGCACCAAGGCACGCGCTACTACGACGGGGCCGACTGGCCTCGTTCGTAGGGTATGCTGGCGTCCATTGGGGTCTGGCGTACTCTGAGGGAAAACGCGTCGTATGCAGCTGAATCCCACGCGCGAATTAGTCTTTAATCATCGCCTGTGCGCGCTGCGATGAGAAATATTGCCTTTCTCTTCCTGTGTGAGGCCTTTTCTCGCACCGGCAGTATTGTAGTCTTGTCGAGTATGGCGCTGGTCGGCCGCGAGCTCGCACCGCATGCGGCTCTGGCTACGCTACCGCTGGCTCTGGCCCCTATTACCACGATGCTGGTGACGGTCCCCGCTGCCCGCCTCATGCAGCGCTGCGGACGCAAGGTGGGGTTCGCCCTAGGCGCCGTTTTGGGTATGGTGGGTGGTTTAGTCGGCTGTGCGGCGCTCTTTAACGAACACTTTGCTCTGCTGTGTGTGGGGGCGGTAGGTATTGGCGCAGTTAATGGATTTTCCACCTACTATCGTTTTGCGGCAGCAGAAGTCGTTGATGAGTCGCGGCGCAGTCGCGCGATTTCGCTCGTCATGGCGGGTGGGATTGTGGCGGCCGTGGCAGGCTCGAACTTGGCCAGCTGGTCGCGTGGCCTCTTTCCCGAACATCTCTTTGCCGGTTCCTATTTGGCTATTGCAGGGATTCAAGTGCTGGTGCTTTGCGCGCTGTCATTTGTGCACTTTCCGGCTCCATCTGTGGCCGAGAGTGCCGGAGGAGGCCGGTCGCTGCGTGAGATTGCACGCGATGCGCGCTTTGTCATCGCGCTAGTCGGAGCCGTAGCCAGCTGGGCGGTGATGTCCCTACTGATGAATGCAACGCCGCTTTCAATGCATCGTCACTTGCACAGCTTTGACGATACGGCGTGGGTTATTCAGTGGCACGTGCTGGGTATGTTCGTGCCGTCTTTCTTTACCGGGCATCTTGTCAGCCGCTTTGGTGAAGGACGGATCATGGCGAGCGGGCTGCTGCTGCTTGCCCTTTCGGCGTTTACTAACCTGGGCGGCGTGGCTCTGCACAACTATGCGGTGGGGCTGGCTCTACTAGGCGTGGGGTGGAACTTGCTTTTTGTCAGCGCGACTTCTCTACTGGCAACCGTCTATAGCCCCGAAGAGAAGGCGCGCGTGCAGTCGGCTAACGATTTTCTCATTTACGGACTGATGGTGCTAACCACGTTTGGCTCAGCGCCCTTGGAAGAGGCCGTTGGATGGGAGATGCTCAACTTAATGGCCCTGCCGCTGCTAGCCTGCGTCGCATCGGTCATGTGGATGATGCATCGCCGCGACCGGTCCAACCAGGCATAGATTATTCTGACATGTCGGCATCAGTTAGGGCGGCCAGCAGAGACGGGACGCCAAAGTAAACGAGGCTGAGCGCCGTTGGATTCATGGCGACGGCACCGCGTCGACTTGGGTGATTGCTCCAGTCTTGCGTCTGGCGCAGGGCTCGCAAAATGGACTGACCTACTTCTAAATAACGCGGCTGGCCAGTGAGGTGATACGCCCGGGCTAGGCTGCCGCAAAGAATGCCGTGATAGTGCTGTCTGAGCGCATGGTCTAAGTCGTATGCGTCCGCTCCGCCGCAGAACCAGTCCACTGCGCGCACGTAGGTCTGTGCCACGTCTTGGCGGCCTGTCATATGCTGCATCAGCTCGAGTCCTATAAGCAGGTAGTGCGTCTGATAGCCCTTCTGTTCAGACTGGGGTAGAATCTTTTTGAGCGCTGTGAACGTGCCACCTAGAGCGGTAAACTCTTCGTCGGTAAACGGTGTGGCTGTGCCCATTTCCACGGCGAGCGTTGCGCCTTCTGTGGCCATGCCGTAGGGCGCTTGGTCGGGTAATTTATCCTCTGTGGAAACCTGAAAGCGCTTATTCCAACTGCCGTCGCCGTTTTGTCCACGCGCGATGATCTCGTAAACGGCTTCGGCGCGCTGAATGAAGCGATCCTCACCCGTCACCTCGTAGACGTAGAGGAGGCCGCGCAGCACGTTGGCGATTGAACGCAGGCTAAAGCTGTAGCGGGCATCTTCTGTCCAGCGATAGGTGAGAAAAAAAGCGCCTGCCTCTCTGATGACTTCGAGTGCTCTGCCGTCCCCTGTCAAGTAGTAAAAATCGATCCAATTGTCGATAAACGTGTGCGAAGCACAGGGTTCGTCGCCAAAGTGATCCATGCTGTGGCGATAGCAGCCTCCCACCCAGTAGGGTCGGAGTGGGTGGTAGTGACAGGTGTCCACATCGAGTGAGTGGCGCGTCATGGCTTCGGCGAGGTTGAAAAAGCGCGCTTGGCCCGAGCGCAGAGCGTGCAGCCAGATAGCGTGCCGCGGGTCCCATTCGCTGTTACACCAGCCCCAGCGTCCCCTAAAGCGCCAGCCATCGGCTTCTTCTTCCCACGTGGCCAGCACGTCCCCCCAGTCGAGGTACCCGTACCAGCGCTCCCGATGAATCTGCCGTTCCATCCATTCGACGAATCCTTCGAGCATGCGCTCACTCTCGCTGTGCTGTACCGAATATGCGCCGTTTCCCAGCAGCGGCATGCGCGTCGCGTCCTCGCGATCAATGGTCACGCAGGGCCAGCTGAGCGTGGCGTTGAGTGTGTTCTCAACGGCGCTGCTTTCCGAGCCGAAGCAGAGAAAAAACTCGCTGCTTTTGCCGCTGCCCAAGCCATCACTATAGACGCCTTCTCCCTCGTGCCAGGCGACCTCTTCGGCATAGCGCGCATAGTTAAGGGGAGTGCCAGCCGGATCGTGCCATAGAAAAATGTCGATGCCGGACGGGCTTGCGCCGAGGGCTTTGGGGTATTCTTCAGCCATGTGGCGCAGGGCCACTCCTGCGACGGAGTTGCCTCCTTCTAACATCACCCAGCTACCGCAGCGTTCGCCTTCGACCCTTTTTTCAACTCGTCTTCCAGTGTAGTGCAGCAGCTGAAAGTAGGAGTCTTCGCTCTGCGCCAGCAGCGCGTACTGGTTGGCTTGCAGTTCGCAGACGTGTTCTCTGCCTGCATCGACCGTGCAGCGCGTTGCCTGCTGTGTGGAAAAGGGTAGGTGCAAACCCAACTCGCGCACGCTCACTTCGCGTGCTGCCCCAGTAAATACGACCGTATGGACGACGCGGAGAAACGACTGGTCAGCGTAGGCGTATATGCGCGTAATCCAGCGCATCGGTCTGTAGCCGGCGTAGTGGTGCATGGGCACGTCAGCCTCGTAGGCTCCACTGCAGCGCAGGACTACGCGTAGAGGTCCCCGCTCTTCCACGCACGCTTCGTATTCGTCTTTGGCTAGTGCTGCGCTACAGGTGCCGCCCATGCCGTATAGGCGTCGCTCTGTTCCTCCAGCGTGGTCCGACTCGGATATAGTGGCCCACGCATCGCCTTTGGCGCTGCCGATAAAAGACTGGTCCACAACGAAATGTCCCTCGGCGTTGCGCTGTCCGCGCTCGGCGTAGTCGAGTAGGGCAAAGCGCCGTGTGCTGATGCCGAAGCGCAGGACACCGGTGCACACCGATATTTGTTTGTCGCTTTCTGTAATGCGGATGGACGTTTTCACTGGGATCGCTGCGCTGCTATCCCAGTGGAGAGTGAAGGCGCGTTCTCCACCTGCGGGTAGGTCTGTTTGGAAGTCGATGAGTATCCACTTGATGCTGCCGTCGCGCCAGTGCGAGAGTGCGCGCAGTTGGATTGCTACGCCCTGTCCGACTTCGTTTTCCAGGCACAGCGTTTTCGCGTCATGGACAACGCCCTCGGGCAGTGCCACGCCGCGCGTTAGCGGCCAAGCGATACGGTCTATACCCGCTTCTTCACACACGCGCAGGGATATGCTTTTGCTGTGTGTCATAAATCGTTTCTCCTGTATAATGTGCGGATGCAGGATGGGGCTATTTGCTTAACGACTTGGGGTCGTATATGTTTTCGCTCGGATCAATTGTAATTGCATTGTATATAGCAAATTAGTGAGAGAGGAGCGATTTGTGAAACTAGACCGTCGACTTACCGCAAAAAAACTGCAGCCTGCCACTGCGCGCTTTCTCGATTTGACTGCGCGTAAAATTTACGACTTGGACAAAAAGTGGGATCCTGCCAAGGGGACGCCGGTCTTTACGTGGAAGGGTCGCTACACGACGCGCGGTTGGACAGAGTGGACGCAGGGCTTCCAATACGGCTGTGCTATTCTGCAGTACGATATGACGGGCGACAGTCGCTTTCTGGACATTGGTCGCGAAAAGACCGTTTCGCATATGGCGCCCCACGTTTCGCATATTGGCGTGCACGACCACGGTTTCAACAACCTATCGACCTACGGCAATCTGCGGCGCTTGATGCTTGAGGGTGTGCTGCCGCACGACCAGCGCGAGCTTGAGTTTTACGAATTGGCAATCAAGCTATCGGGCGCCGTGCAGGCTGCACGCTGGACCGAGACGGCCTATGGTCACGGTTTTATTCACTCGTTTAACGGACCCCACTCGCTCTTTTCCGATACCATGCGTTCGCTGCGTATCCTCGGTTTGGCCCACCAGTTGGGACACGTATTAATGGGAGAAGGAGACAAGGCGATTAGTTTGCTTGGCCGCCTCGTTGAGCACGCGGTTAGCAACGCCAAGTACAACGTGTATTACGGCGAGGGGCGAGACAGCTACGACGTGCCGGGTCGCGTTGTGCATGAGTCGATTTTCAATACGAAAGACGGCCAGTATCGATGTGCAAGTACGCAGCAAGGATATGCTCCTTTCTCGACCTGGACGCGCGGTTTGGCTTGGGTTCTGCTGGGTTACTCCGAACAGTTAGAGTATTTCGATGCGCTGTCATCCGCGGCACTCAAGCCGTTCGGAGGTAAGGAGGCGCTAGTCAAGATGATGGAAGAAGCGGCGCTGGCTACGGCAGAGTTCCACATAGAAAATTCGTTCGCCGATGGCGTGCCTTTTTGGGATACGGGTGCTCCGGGCGTGGCTTCCTTTGGCAAGATTACTCATGCTTCATCCGATCCCTACAACGACGTCGAACCGCTCGATAGTTCGGCTGCTGCCATCAGCGGTCAGGGCTACTTACGGCTGGGAAATTACTACGCGAATAAAGGCGATAAGTCCAAGGCGAGACGCTATCGGGCTGCGGCGTTTAAAATAGCTCAGACGCTTATGGAAGAGCCCTATATGTCGACCAATGCGCGCCACCAAGGCATTACGCTGCACGCTATATATCACCGTCCCAACGGGTGGGACTACGTGCCGTCCAAGCGCAAGATTCCCTGCGGAGAATCGGCCATGTGGGGAGACTATCACACGATGGAATTAGTCCACTTGATCAAACGCGAGGCCGAAGGCAAAGCGTATCCGGTCTTTTTTAAGTAGGAGCGAACTTATGCAGATTACAGCGATTAAGCCCATTGTCGCCCGCTTTGGTAACCGTCCGCGCGTGCTGGTAAAAGTTGAGACGGATGAAGGAATAAGCGGCTGGGGAGAAGCTTACTCGATCGGGCCCGACCTGTCGGTCGGGCCCGTTGTAGACTACTGCTTTGAGCTGATTAAGGGCATCGATCCACGGCGGATTGAGTTTATCATGATGAAGCTCATGCAGCAGTTCCGCTTTCCACCCGGGGGAATTGGTCTCTCGGCCATATCTGCCATTGACCACGCGCTGTGGGATATCTCTGGAAAGGCGGCGGGTTTGCCGGTGTATATGCTGCTGGGGGGAGCGGCCCGCGATAGGATTCGCGTTTATCGCGGCATCGGTGGACGAGATGGCCAAGAGGCTGCAGAACAGGCGCACAAGCTGCATGAGGAATACGGTTTCACGGCCTTTAAGACGAGCCCGTACAAGCTGAATCCGGATGCGAGTCGCTGGGGTCTAGTGTGCAGTGAGGCGGCGCGCTACTTTGAAGATATTCGCAAGAATACGCCGCAGGAATGGGAGTTCGCCTTTGATCCACACGCCAAGATTTTCGAACCTGTCTTGGCGCTACAGCTGGCCAACGCGCTGGCTCCTTACGATCCTTTCTTTTACGAGGAGCCGCTGCGTCCCGAGCACATGCCGGCATGGTCTAAGCTCCGCTCGCAGATGCAGGTGCCGCTGGCGACGGGCGAGTCGCTCTATACGCGCTTTGAGTTTCTAGATCTACTCGCCTGCCAGGGAGCTGATATCATTCAGCCGGATATTTGCGTTTGCGGTGGACTGCTGGAAATGCGCAAAATTGCAGCCCTTGCCGAAGCACACTATGTGAGCGTTGCACCCCATAATCCGATGGGCCCCTTGGCTACGGCCGTCAACGTGCACTTTGCGGCTTCGCAGCCCAACTTTAAGATTCTCGAGTATCTCTTGCCGACCGATACCGAATGGAACGATTGGGTGGATGAGCCCTACATGCCTAAAGAGGGTTATTTAGAGCTGAGGCCCGATCGTCCGGGGCTAGGGGTTGAGATTAATGAAGAGGCAATTATGGGTAACGAATACGTGCATTGGGAACGCTCGAGTCCAATGCGGCCCGACGGTTCGACGGGCTATATATAGCGTCGCAATCGAAGAGTGCGAATGGGCGCGTCTCCGGCCCGATGTACTTACTGCACGTCGACGTCTAGAATGTAGCGAGCAGCGGGCGCAATGCGTTTAAAGGTTTCGTAGCGCAGGTAGGTGCGCTGGTTGAGCTGCTGGCGGTGCTCACGTGCCGTATAGTAGCAGTGCATGGCGCGGCGCTGTAAATCGCTGCTGGTATTCATGGTTCCACCGTGCCAGGTGTGGCTGTTAAAGACAGCTACGCTACCCGCTGGTGCGACCACGTATTCTTCGTTGGGGTGCGGCGCACTTGGATCTTCTAGCGTATTGCTCGGGTGCGCCTTTTTATGCGAACCGGGCACGAGGCGCGTGCAGCCATTATCGCGGCTAAAATCGTCGAGAAGCCAAACGGAGTTACAGACGTGAAACTGGCCGTCGTAGTCAGTGCCCCAGTCGGCGTGTAGCCCCTGCAGGCCTTCGCCCGGAAGTGCGTCTCGCGCGTTGAGCGAAGAGAGCTTAAAGTCGCGTCCTATCACGTGGTGTATACAGGCCAGCACCTGGGGGTGAGTATAGACGCGGTCGAACATAGCCCCTTTGTTGACCAGGTCGGATAGGCGGCGAGTGCCCTTTTCTTGATGGACCTCTATGCCGGCTCCGGCTCCTTCCCGCTGGCAGAGTTCCTCAAAGCGGGTGCGCAGGTCCTCGAGCCACGCCGCATCGATGATGCCGGGCAGCAACGTGTACCCTCTCTCGTCTAAACCACGGCGATTCTCTTCGCTGA
>CEUU01033134.1_pt1 | contig 21148 bp, 12 predicted proteins | sample 531321 | NCBI WGS metagenome assembly CEUU01 (sample SAMEA2622658, study PRJEB7988) | marine metagenome | isolation source: saline water (ENVO:00002010), including
GAACCCCCACCGACTTGTGCCGATATGGGGGTTAATTTGGTTGAGAATCGAAACAGTTCCAAAAATGTTCCCTTTTTTTGTTCCCCTTTTGGGTATGTTTGAATAAAGGTGATTATACTTTGTAGTCTGTTTCTGATGCTCCGGTACCTGGACTCGAACCAGGGACACACGGATTAACAGTCCGTTGCTCTAACCAACTGAGCTATACCGGATCGATTTATTAAACAAATCTATTTTTTAATATATGAAATATTCCTTACATATTTCAAAACTTCTTATAAAAAATTTAATAATAAACTGAATTTATTAAATGTCCATCTTCATAACTTTCAATTTTTTGAATTCTTCCATCGCGAAAATAACTTATGCAATCTCCTTCTCTGACGCCATCAATAAAAAATTCCTCTTTATGAATTTGTCCATTTACATAATAAGTAGCGCAATATAATCCGTCTAAACCTTTTATGTAATTACTTTCCCAGCGAACTTTACCATTTTCAAAATAGCGTATCCATTTTCCACTGTGAATATTTTTTTCCCACTTAAGCAATCCATTATGGTAAAATCCTTCGTCAAATTCTTTTTGAGAACAACCTAAAAATAAAAATAATATTAAAATGTAAATTATCATTTACTGATTTTTTGAAATTCTGGATAAATCATATCATATGTATCTTGCAAACCTTGAACAATAACTTTAGTATTTCCAATTGTTGGCATAAAATTATTATCACCATTCCATCTTGGTACGATATGATAATGTAAATGTTCATTGATTCCAGATCCAGCGGCCTTGCCCATATTAAGACCAAAATTAAACCCTTGAGCATTCATTTTTTTTCTTAAAATACGCATAGATTTCTGAGATAATTTCATAATTTCGTAAATTTCATTGTCATTTAAATCTTCCATACTCGATATTTTGTTGTAGGGCAAAATTAAAATATGTCCGTTATTATATGGATATAGATTCATAATAATAAAGGAAAATTTTCCTCTAAATAAAACCAAATTATCTCTATCTTTTTTAGAATCTACTTTATCAATGAATATGTTTTCACCGTCTTTAGGTGTTTTAACATATTCCATTCTCCAGGGTGCCCATAAAGGCTTCATAAATATTTATCCTTTTCTTTACTAAGTATATCAACTATTTTTTTTACTTCCTCTGAACGATTTATAGGCATTACTAATGTAGAATCATTTAAGTTTACAATCACTATATCTTTCATACCAATAACTGCTGTTAATTTTTCAGGACTAAAAATTAATGAATTATTCGTATCAATTGTCACAACATTACCAACGTGATGATTTTTTTTATTTTTTTTCAATAACTCAAATACTGATTTCCAACTTCCAATATCTATCCACTCAAATGTGCCTTTAATTGTACATACATTACTAGTTTTTTCTAAAATTCCATAATCAATACTTTCACTATTTATTAAATCCCATTCTTGGTTTAATACTATTTTATAATCATTAGTATCAATTGTATCATATATTAAGCTTAATGATTCATGTAAATCTGGCATATATTTTTTCATTTCAAGTAAAATTAATTTAGCTTCCCATACAAATATTCCTGAATTCCATAAAAAGTCTCCACTTTCAATAAATTTAATAGCTGTATTTAAAGGAGGTTTCTCAGCAAAAGATTTTACTTTATAATAATTTTTTTTTTCGTTAATAAATTGAATATATCCGTAGCCGGATGCTGGATATTTTGGATTAATACCAATGGTTATTAATGATGATTTTTTTTCAATTATCTCGCCTGCTAATATTATTGTATCTTTAAAAGCATTTTGATCCTCTATAATTTGATCAGCTGGATAAATAGCCATTTTTGCTTTGGGATCCTTTTTATAAATATGTATAGCTGCTAAACCTATAGCCGGAGCCGTATTTTTCCCTTCTGGTTCAACTAGTAAATTAGATTTTGGTATTTTTATTTCTTTGTATATTAATTTACATAAATCTTCTGAGGCTACAATATATACTTTATCAATTGAGGAGAATCTTAAAATTCTGTCTACAGTCATTTGAATCATTGATTTATCGGAAAAAATTTTAAGTAATTGTTTTGGCTTACTTTTTCTGCTGTAGGGCCAAAATCGAGAGCCAGATCCTCCGGCTAAAATTACATGATACATTTTTATTTTAATTCCATATCTATTCCATCAATGGTCCATCTTGCTCTTACCTCAATAGTATCAGGATAAATTGTAAATTTTGCTGATCTTTTATATGGTTCCCAAATACCTGAAAAATAACGAATGGAATCAATTGAATTGATCGACTCATATCCCCACAAAACATACTTACCAGATGGTAGATTATTAAACTCATAAGTATTATTTTGAGTTGAAGTATAAAAATTTAAATTTTTCTCTATATTTTTTGCGTTTAATATAATAGGTCCATCACCAATATAATCTACAGTACCCATAATACTTCCTTTTTTCATAATTTCTTCATCATTGTGATCAATTTTGATTATATCATTTAATGATATAGTTGTAATTGAATCCAATAATATGTTATCATTTAAATCTTTAATATTATCTTGAAATAATTTAATATAATTTATTGAATCAAGGTTAGAAATAGTTATTGTAAATGGGTCCATAAAAGTATACTGCATTTCAATACTATCTTTTTCACTAAAACCTAATATCCTTAAAATTGGTAAATCATCAATTTCCATTGAATTTTTTATAGGCTCCGAGAACTCAATATTTAATTTTTCATTTAAAAGTTTTTGAGATATTATTTTAGGAGCAATAGTATCCGTAATTTCAGGTAAAATAAACTTAAATTCTTTAATATTATATCTTTCTAAATGATTTTCTTTTTCCAAGTTAATACGAATTGTGTCGCCAACAATATATGAAATTTGATTTAATTTATTTTTAAAAGGAATTATATAATTTTCTTTATTTCCATTTGAAAAATTCAAAATACCAAACTTATAATTTTTAATATCAATTGATTCAATGAAAATTTTTTCTAAAGGATCATCAATAAAAATTTCTACGTCATCAATTAGATCTTTATTTTTCAATGAAAGATAGTCATCACTTATCATACCATAGCGATTAATTCTTATTTGTTTATCAAAATTAAATAATTTGCCTTCAAGAGCTGTTATAACATAATTTTTTGGTTCCAAGTAATTAAACTCAAAGTTTCCAGAGTCGTCTGCTTCAATAATCAATTCTGGTCTCAAAGAGTCAGTGACTGGATAATCAAATAATGCAACAGTGTAGTCAGATTTCTCATTTATATTTTTTAATTTGCCTGAAATTTTACAAATGGAAATCTTATCACTTGAAGTGAATACAGCATTTATTGGTGATTTCATATTATTACCCCTATAGTCACGAATACTTTTAGATAATTTAATTCTATATAAAGTATTCTTATCTAGTATAGTTTTTTCAGGTAAGATAAGTATTTTTTTTGATCTTGTTTTAACCGTGAAATCCATCTTTGGAATTATTGATACTGCGGCTGGTACTGATAAAGGATCAATTAATTCATCAAAAATAATTTCTATTTTATCGATTTTTTTAATAGAAGTAGAACCATCAGAGGGAGTGATTGATTTAAGTACAGGACCATTGATATCTTTAGGACCTCCTGTTGGAGGACCCTGTGCTGCACAACTTAAAATAATAGTTATGCAATAAATTTTAAATGAATTTTTTAATAAATATAACAATTACTGTTTTTCAAAAAATTTAAATTATATAAAATTCAAGCAATCTTTTATTTTACAAGTAATATCTTTTGAATTAAAACCTCTGATTGGGTTGAGCATTTTATAAAATATAAACCACTATTATAGTTTGAAGCATCCCATTGAACATCAAAATTACCTGAAGATTGATACTTATTAACTAATTGTGATATTTCTCTTCCCACAACGTCATATATTTTTAAATTAATCCAACCAGGTTCAGACAAACCATATCTTATATTTGCAATTGGATTAAATGGATTTGGATAGGTAGGATATAGTGTGAAACTAGCAGGCTTATCCAATAACGATAAATCAAGAGTTTCTGTTGTTACTATAGAAGATAATTCACTTTCATTTCCTGTAGTATCAGAGGCGGTTACTGCATACTCAGTTACAATATCAGGAATATTAATTAACAAATTAGAATCATCTGTATTTTCAATTACTATCCAATCAGAATTTAAAGATCTTGAATAAACACTATAATAGCCCAAGTCTAATTCAGTATTAGAATCCCAATCTAATTCAATCAAAATATCACCAAATACTGATAATTCTAGTCCAGTAACTGGATCAGGAGCAAGATTATTAACAGAATATCCAGAAACACTATCAGATACTGTATCTAAATATCTAACTCTAAAGAAATGTTCGTTATATAACGTATCACCATTGTCGTTGGTCGTTAGGTCTGCTACCGTTGTGGTTACAACTGTATAGAGATCTAATCCATACGCCCCAAATAGATCCACACTTGTCCAAGGTCCATTATTATATTGTCTGAATATTTCATAAAAATAACCTTCAGATATTGTATCATTCTTCTGCGGTTCTATTGATAAAATTACGTAGCCACCATCATCGTTAGCTTGATCTTCAATTGACAATATTCTAGGTTCATCCAAAACTTGTGTTGTAGCACAAACTGATGGTGACTCATAAAGTATGTCATTATTAAGCTTAGCTTTTATTTCGTAACATTTCTCCTCACCCATACCTAAACCTGTATGTAAATAACTTAGATCAATCCAGTTTTGTTCTACCCAAGTTCCATCAATTACTACAATATAAGAAAATGAACAATCCTGTTCACAGGATTGATTTATACTTTCATTTTCATCACAAATATTATCACCACAATATAATGGTATATTTTCAATTTCTGACCCAATAACCCATTCCGTGGGTATTGAACTTACTGTAATTTGTTCACCCAAATTATCCAAGAACGACATATTACTGAAATCAAGAGTTATAATTTCACCAATTGAATTCAAATCATAAGTTGTATTGACAATCATAAATAATTGGTTGCCAATTGGTATATCATTTGAAGATTCAGTGTTTTCAATACTAATATAATTTTGGCTTGTGAAGATTTCAATATCTGCTGCTGCTATACTTCCAACTTCTTCATCTATATCAATTATACTAAAATTATCATTTTGTAAAATTTGAAAATTAAAAAATGATACAGGCATTGGATTTGACATATTAATCCAAAGTTCAGCATTACCATTACCATCGTCAACAATATTATTTATTACAATCTGTAATGGTTGAATGTTTCTAAAATCTATTACTGGTTCTTGCCAATTCAATTGAATTTCTCTATATAGGCCACTAGTTGCAGTTAAATACAACGGTGCTTGACTTCCGCATTCTAAACCATCTCCATTGCATATACCACATTCATCAACTAATGCATCTCCACCGCATACACCTAAACAATCCTCAACATTACCATCACAATCACAAAAGCCTTCTTCAATACCATCACCATTACATATACCACATTCATCTAATATTGCATCTCCTTCACATACTCCCAAACAGTCTTGCAATGTGTTTCCACCACAAATACCTAAACAATCCTCAATATTACCATCACAATCACAAAAGCCTTCTTCAATACCACCACCATTACATATACCGCATTCATCGACAACTGCATTCCCATTACATTCACCTAAACAATCATATGGGTCAACAGACAAATCGTTTGCACAATCTGGATATTCATCACTACTATTTGGTACATATCCATTAGGCGCAACACAACTTTCAATAAAATCATTTGGATCGCCTAAACCATCTCCATCATTATCACTATAAAATATAATTGTTTCTGCACAATCAAGACTAATACAATTTAAATTTGAAGGTGGAGAGTTCGTTAATCCATTGGTCGCCACAACTGTATAACAATAAGTTGTATTTTGTACTAATTGATCATCATCAATGTATGTAGTATCTGTAATGTTCGAAGCTAAAGGAATATTATCCCTTCTGATTACATAACTAATATTTTCATCACAATCTTGCGGGCAAGTAACAAAATTTTCTCCAGGTTCACATTCTCCGTTACCGCAATTTCCAATATCAAGAAGATCTATTCCTACTTGCCATATTGTTGGATTCCAATGAGAATTAATTTCTTGTCCATCAATATCTTGAAATACAGATAAATCGTCATTAAAGGTAATTGTAATATTCTCTCCATTAATAGTACAAATATTATTGAACCAGTTTCCTTGAATATCATCACAATCAGGCTCATTATTTATATCTTCAATAATATCGTTCATGAGTTCTAGATCATAATAACCTTGAACATACATTAAGATACCAGATTCTGTTATTTCCGACCCGGTTGATTCTACATAAATATTATTAGAATTTATAGTATAGTTCATATTCATCGGGTTACCACTATTATCAGTGAAAATCAGACCTTGATTATCTACCGAAATATCAAAGAAACGATCTGCTATGTCATTGAGATAATAATCGTCATTGGTATTAAAACTAATATTGAAATTGTATATACAATTATTATCACAACTATAATTTTCTATTTCAATTTTAAAAATCATAGAACCAATACATTCTTCACCGTTACCATCAGGCGGTGGACCACAATCTTCTACAAATCCCAAGTCATCAATTTCCAAAACAGAAAATGTTAATTCATTTCTGCTGTTATTTACATTATCAATATCTTTAATGGTTAGTTTGTTTTGCTCTACATTTACGAGTTCTCTATTTACTCTATTGCTAATACTATTTACATTTACAATATTTTCAATAGGAAGTTTATTTTTTTCTCTAATTGTAGATTGACTGTTAACAGCATTCCAACTTAAAGTAATCTCTGTATCTGAACTTGTGGCTTCAAGCACTGGTGCTAATAGACCTTCACAAGAATTTCCGTTGCCTCCGCATATTCCACAAATATCTATAAATGATTCATTACAACAATTACCATTCAAATCTTCTTCATTTGGCCCATTACAAGCTGCATCCCAAGTTGATTCATCATTATCATCGTAAGTACAATCATAAGGATCCTCATCTATAATTGCATTATAACAACTTGGCCATTCATCATTATAATTTGATACAAGACCAGCAGATGGATCACCAGGGCACCATAAAATACTTTCATTTGGATCGCCAAAACCATCACCATCTGAATCAGTATATAATGTTACAAAATTACATCCAGTTGTTACACATTCTTCTTGTTCAGATTCAAGTATGAAATTTACATTATCGCTATAAACAAAAGAATCGAAACAATTGAAATCATTACATCCATTGTCTATAGATCCATAATTATAAATTACCTGTGTATCAACATTGAAACAATATTCAGTATTTGGTTCTAAAATATTTTCATCATATGTATAAGAGGTGGTATCATAAAGTATTGCAACTTCTTGGTCGAAATTACCGGAAATTTCATTTATTCTATATAAAATATCTGGAGCACAATCTTCTGGTTGACCATTGTAATAAGACTCATTTTCAATTGCGCCATCTATTCCAGAATCATAACAATAACTATCATTTTTCAAACCTACTTGTTCTATTTCTAATTCTTCTACATTCCATTTTGTATCTAAAAATAGATAACAACCATATTGATCTTCCTCAATTTGATCATTACATTCATTGTATATATTTTGTACATTATCAGTAAAAGCTGATTGATTTTCAAAATGAATGATTTTATCTATGATTAGTCTATTATATTCAAAATTATTTTCTTCTCCATTGTTATTGCCATAGTTATTATCTTGATTAGGATCTGAATTATTAAACATAGTAAGATAATCTGGTTCAGAATTACAACCAAACAATGGTGGTCCTGTTTCATATTCATCTACACAACCATCTGAACCATAGTCAAAAAAGTGTTCCCCACTATCATATTCATTATTTGCATTTGAATCATCGTATGGTTCTTCATCATCCCAAATACCATTACCCATATCATCACTCCACTCCAACCATACATGAGTTTCCTCAGTTAAATCTTGGCATTCTTCTATTTCATTATCTCTACATTCATTCCATAATTTTATACAATCATCATAATTGTTATAAATTGAGTAACCGGTGTTGTATTCACTTGATAAATTTTGGTACAAAATACAAATTCCTACTTCATTACAAGGGCAATCATCGTCAGTACCCGGATCTCCATCAGATCCAAATGGATGGTATGTAGATTGATCATAGCATCCATCATCATATAAATCATCTTTACAATCGCTACATAATCCAGTATTCGGATCACAATCATATAAAGTATCATTTGAATCATATTCATCATTATTATTAAGATCATCAAAATCTTCAGCTTTATCCCACTTTAAATTGCCATTTAAATCCTCAAAAGTTTCAGCTGGGTCAAATGTTAATGAATTATTAGTATCATTAAATCTTTCACCAAAATAATAATCACAATCATTATTTTCCGAACTAAAACAATCTTCATTCCTTATTTTGACTCTGAATTTTGATACAACTTCATTTCCAATGCCTAAAGGTTCATTATTAGAAAAAGCAAAAATTTGTCCATTATTATCATCCTCACTTTCAGTAACATATATTGACATACCTATAGAATCTGCTCTTCCTCCATATCCTTGATTATCATAGAATTTTAATAATTCTGAACTTATCTGGATACTAAAGCTATTCAATGGCATTTTATTATCTATTTTTAATTCAATTTCTGCAACTTCATATCCGTCATCTGTAATATCTAATAATGAAATTGAACTAATATTGACTGCAATTTCAGGTACATAACTGTACATTAAGTTATGATATGTAGGCTCTGTCCATTCCAAACGTATACTTATACTATCGGATTGAACTTCAACATTGAAATCTTGAACTTCACTAGTTTCTCCACAATTAGGTTCTTCATCACAGAAGCCACATTCATTTACAAAAGCCGGCCCATAATCTGAATCTTCCGATGGAACATACCAACAAGTATCTGGAGAACCATCTTGATCAATATCACTTGCACAATCATAATGTCCAGCGTATTCACCATTATTGTAATATGAGCACTCATTCCAAATATCGTTATCGTTGAATACTACTTCATCTCCAATGACAGTGTAAGGCGGTATACATTCTTCTCCATCTTCATTGTTAGGATCACAACTACAACACCATCCACAATCATCTATCAAAGTATCAACCTGATCCAAATCTACATCTCCTGTTGATAAATCAATAGGATTGCATTCACCTGAACAATTTAACGCACCTTTGTTAAAATATTCTGGAGCATCACCGTTTGAAAAATATTCTGGCGGACCACATTTACCAGGAATGTCATTCCCTGCATCATCTTGATAAAAGCTATTTACTTCATTGCCAGTTAGGCCTTCGTAACAATATCCGTAACATATGGGACATTCCCAATCTGGATCATCATTATTATCATCATCAAGTTTAGCACATCCCTTTTTCTGCCTATAATCATAAAAAGGTTCTTCAAGGTAAAATGAACAAAAATCTTTTTTTAAATCGTCATATATTTCACGAGTTATTGAATCATCTGATAATTCTAACCATTCTTTAGTTCCTGAATCATTTACTGGACAACCAAGGTCATCACCATCTTCATTTGCACAATCATAATTATTACCTTCAAAATATATTCTTATATCTTCATCTTCATTCCATTCGAAACAATCATTATTACAGTCATATGGATTTTCTCCCTGAATGTTTGGACAGTCTGGATATTCATCAATACCTAATCCCTCATTTATAGATACATATCCATCTGGTGCTAAGCAAGCTTCGATTGCATTTTGATTGATATCACCTAATCCATCAGCATCTTCGTCTGGATAATACAAAGATGTAACACATTCGGTAACAATACACAGTTTTTTATCCAATGCATCCTCCTGAGATGTTTCCCCATCAGGTATAGAAGGATGTGATGCTGTTACATAATAGCAATATCCTTGTTGCGGTATCGCTGTGGTATCAGAAAAATAGGTGTAAGTTTCGTTGTATGTATCGTATGGTTGATCTTGGTACTCAACAGTATCCAATAAAAGCAGTATAGATTGATCTTGATCAAAATCTAAGCTTTCTTCGTTCAGGTTGTCGCATACGTTGTTTTCATCAGAATCTAAACAGTTTTCAAATTCATATCTGTAAATTTTGTATGTATAAGGTGTTGCACATTGATAAGGACAATTATTAAAGCCTACATTGCAATTTGAACATTCTAAATTTTGCGGAGGGCTTTCAATATTATTACCTGGTTGCCATAAAGTGGGTAACCACTGATAGTCTGCAATAGGATCATTAGTTGAATTATGAAATATTGTTGTTGCATCAAAATCATGTTCTACATAAAAAGTTTGGTCATATTCAGCATCATACATAACTTTCATTGTAAACAAATGACATGTAGTATAACTTTCGCATTCGTCGATTGTACAAATATTATCAGACCAATTTCCACCAATCTCGTTACAATCAAGTTCAGTACTTTCATTAGTGATTAAATCTTGGTCACATACTTGATTTCCATTTAAATCATTAAAATTCCATTCTCCTTGCGAAATAAATTCCTCGGAACAGGTATTTTGAAGAAAATCCATTTCTTCAAATTCAACATAGAATCCACAATCACCATCACCATTTTCATCAAGGTAACCAAAGTCTGCTTCAGTATCTTCACATACATCATTACACTCACCATCGTCCTCCCCAGGCCAATTCGTATTTAAATGACCAGTATTATCACAAGTTCCTATTGAGGAAACACAATCTCCATCTATCCAAGTACCACCGATTAATGTACTTTCACAATATTCTTCTGTATCTATATCTACAACTTCAAAATATTGACATTCTCCGTCCAAACCACAATCAAGCCATTCTTTATTTAATACCATGTTAACATTATTAGCCTGAATTACATTTGAAACAACATTCGTTGACCAATTCAAACTTTCTATATAACCACCATTAATCGAACTAATTTGAAGATTTGCCTCTCCACTAAGAATACCAATATTAAATGCTCGTATTTGATCAAAATAACCATCCAATAATAATGATACATCAAAATCTACTGATCCATTACCAGTATCTTTGATATTATTGATAAATAATGTTACAGGATATATATCATCTGGTTCTGTCCATGAAAAAACTACAGAGTCAGTTCCAATTAATAATGTTTCATCTTCACTAATAAGAACTTCTAAATCAGTTGGAAAATTGAATTGTGATAAAATTAAATTATTCAGCAATAATATTAATAGTGTAAATCTCATTTTATGATAGATATATTTCATTTTTCTTTTCTATAAACTATTTTTATGGGTCTCAAAATAATACACTTTAAAGTTATTATCAAGTGATACTGATCAAAAAAATAAAAAAAATTACAAAAAATTCAATTTTATACTGAAAATAGTAATTCAAAATAAATATTTCTAAACTTAAACTGTACTATTATTGTAAATTTACATTATAAACATGAAGTTAAAAAATCATATACTAATATCAAGCTCTCATTTAGAAGATCAAGTATTTGGTAGAAGTATCATTTATATATGCGAACACGATAAAAATGGAGCAATGGGATTTATAATTAATAAACCTTTTCCAGAAAAGAATCTTAAATTAATTTTAAACGAAACTGGCCTTAATAAATTAGAACCACACCCAAATATATATTTAGGTGGACCTGTTGGAATAAACAATGGCTTTTTCATACACAGTTCAAAATATTCGACAAAAGGAACTCAAAAAATATCAAAGACAATATCAATTACATCTAATAATAAAGTAATTGATGACCTCACAAACGGCACAGGACCCACCAAATACCGATTTTCATTAGGTTATGCTGGATGGGATAAAAATCAATTAGATAAAGAAATTGAAAACGGTGATTGGTTCATAATGCCAGCTTCATCAAAACTTATTTTCAACACGCCGGACAATAAAAAATGGGAAACTGTTACATCCGAATTTGGTGTAGACTTAGTTCAAATCACCGGTAATACTGGATTTGCATAAAATTAATACTACAGTGTTAAACTAAAATTATCTATAAGTATGCTTGGTGCCATAGTACCACCGGGTTGTCTACCATCATATGTTCCAACTTCTGGTATGTATTCAATAGTATCAGATATTCCTTCTAATTGATCACCAAAAAAATTATATATGCTATCGTCAAACCTCATATTTTCAATTGGTGAAACAATCGTACCGTTTTCAACCCAAAAACAAGCATATCTAGTCATTCCAGTAATTCTTCCACCAATTCGATCACTCCAATTTAAGTAATGCAAATTAGATAAATATAATCCTTCATTTAAATGTGATAACATATCATCTTGTTTTATTTGTCCAGAGGATAATTTTGGTGTCCTTAAGTATTCTCCATCTTCTGCAAAGTTGGAATTACAATTGTACTCCTTTGCTGTTCTACTACTTACCAATGTATTCTTTAGTTTACCTTTTGTAAAAAGTTCAATACATTTTTCTGAAATTTCTCCATTTCTATTAAATCTTGGTACTAATCCAGACCCGAAATCCTCACTTATATTTAATTTTGAAGATAATGATATATCATTCTCCCTCATTTTACACAATGCACTATTACCTTGCCTTATTGAAGATTCACTTACACCACCCCAAGAAAGCATACCAATTAAATCAGCAACTGCTGCTGGAGCTAGATATGTTCGATAATTCCCAGGAGATATTTTTTTAGAATTTTTATTCATTATTTGACATTGTCTTTTTTTATCTTCAAAATGCTCATTAAATTTTTCTTGGTTCCAATCTGAACCAGCAAATGTCCCTTTCACCATCTTTTCATTTGGTGTGATTAATGAATAATCCAACGAATATGAATTTGTTTCAAACCAATTTCTTTGTCCATTTGAATTTGCACTACCTCTATAAATTGGTCCACTTGCCCATATACCAGTACAATCAACACCTTGAATTATAGGTAAAACAGAATCAATAACTTGTTCTCTTGATAATATATTTCCATTATTTATTTCACATATTGATTTAGAACTACTAGGTTTAACAATGTATGGGTCTTTTGGTAGCTTATTTATTTCATTTCTCATGATTTCGATATAATTCAAAATATTATTTAAATCAATTGAACGATCACCTTGGAATGAGAAACTAAATTTAGAGGATCTATTATTCTTTATAATATTAATAAATAAGTTCGCATCATCAACACAGCCTGTTTGACGAACTTTTGCATTATTAAATCGAATATATTGTGATTTTTCTCCTGAAAAAGATAAAATAAAATCTTCATCATCTTTTCTTTTTTTCATTATTTCATCACATATGTAAAAAAAATCATCTTTCATTTTATGCTCCTCCAAAGACATCAATATTTTCAAAAAAACAAACAGGTGATGCATGACCGACACGAATGGCTTGATTTGGTTCTCCTTTACCACAGTGCGGAGTTCCATAGTATTCAAATGTATCTTTGTTACCTACCATTTTTAAGCTATTCCAAAACGGAGTTGAAATTGCTCTATAATTTGGATTTCTAATTGTTTTAGTTAATTTACCATTTTCGATTAGTTTACCATACTCACAACCAAATTGAAATTTATTTCTGTAATCATCAATAGACCAGGATCTATTTGATTCCATATAAACACCGCTTTCAACTGAGGAAATGATTTCATCAAAAGTAGAATCCCCTGGTTCAATATTCAAATTTGCCATTCTGTCAATCGGACTTCTATTCCAACTACTAGATCTAAAATTAGCTACACCTTCTACTTTAGAACGTTTTTGACTTTCTATTCCACCTAAACCTCTTAATAAAATTCCATCTTTTATTAAATATTCTTTTTTTGCAATATCACCACTATCATCAAATTTATAACTTGCAAATTCACCTTCTAAACAAGGATCAAAAGTCACATTTAATAATTCAGACCCATATTTTAAATTTCCAAAATCTTCTAATCTTACAAAACTCCATCCAGCATAATTTCTTTCGTCACCTAATATTCTATCCATTTCTAAAGGATGCCCTATACTTTCATGAATTTGTAACATCATTTGATCTGGAGCTAAAACTAGGTTTGTTTTTTCAGTTGGACACTCTTGAGCACTCAATAATTCTATAGCTTGTTCTCCAACAATTTGAGCTTTATTTAAAAGTATATTTTCATCAAATACCTCGTAACCAGCTTGATAGCTTTGAGCTAATCTACCATTTGCAGATCTGCTCTGAATTATGTTACCATCTTGAGCTGTTGCAGAAAAATCAATTGACATTAGCAAAAAATCTTGATTAAAGTCACTTCCACTAGAACTTACAAAATTAATATCTGTTTCTACAATTTTAAAAAAAGATGTTGCACTTACAATTTTGTCAGAAACTTTGATTGATTTATTTGTTTTCATTAATATGTCATTTAGTATATCAGGAGATATTTCTTTATTATTTTTTCTGTAAGAAGTATAATTACCAACTGATTTAGGCCTAACATCTTTGTTAAAGCTACATAGTGACCATCTTGATGCAAGTTTTGCTTGTTCCAATGCATTTTGGGCTGCATTTTGGATACTATCTACATCAAATTTATTTGTTCCATAATATCCAAATTGTCCGTTGAATAATACTTCAATTAAAATACCGTGAGTCAAATGTTTATCATTCGCTTTCGGGTTTCCATCTCTAACTGATCGATAAGTAGTCATTTCTCTAACTTCTCTTATACCTATCCAGTCGGCATTAATGTTTATTTGATTTAATATTGCGTTTAAGTTATTTTTCATTTTGTCACTCTCGGTTTTCTTTTAGAATTTATGAATTCATTTATATAATTAATTATCATTAAAATCAATAAATCCATCTTCATTAATAAAATTGTAATTATCATTTTCAATAATTAATCCAAGTTGTTTTTTACCTATTTTGGATCCCCCATCAACAAGTAACCAATTTAAGTTTTTATTATTCTGATAAGGTCCATAAGGCGTATTACCAACAATTAGTTTTCTATTTTTAAAATATTTTTTAAACATGTTTTTATCTTCGTCAAGCTTTGAAAAAATAAACTTTTTGTCCCAAGTAATCTGATGTAATAATTCACTTGAAAGAACTTCATTATTAGAAACAGCAATCATTTGCTCCTCATTGACAAAACCTCCATGAACAGCTATAATGTTTTTATCTATATAATAATCTTGTAAGATATTGGAAAAAAATAATCTATGTGAATAAGGTATTTTTTCAATTTGTAATTGTAATTTATCAAAATCATTTATACCATAACTTTGTAAAATCTGTCTACCTCCATTTCTAATCCAAACAGAACTAAACTTTTTAGAATTTAACAAATTTATAAAAAACAAATCGTTATTACCTTTTACAAAAAAAATTTTTTCTGATTTAGATTTTAATTTTAATAAATGGTCTACAGTTTTTTTTGCAGAAAATTTATTATAATTTAAATTGTCAATATAATTTCCTAAAAAAATTAGACAATCTTCATTTTCATTATATTTTGCTAATTTTAGTAATTTTTCTAAACCAATATGATTTGCATGTAAGTCACCTATTAAAATATATCGATTCAAATATATTAGGATTATAATTTTTTCTGTAAATAAGCATTTAACGCGGATGATATTCTGGAACTAATTTCCGAGTAGTGCGCGCTTGTCATATCGTTCATTCCAAACATATGCTGAGAATTTTTAACTAATTTTTGTATTTCAACTAAACTTTGTCTAGCTAATATTCGCGCATCATAGTTCAGACTTGCATCTTCGTTGATCATATTTATAAGAATATCAAGATGAATTCTTTGCAAACTTCTTCTAAATGAATTTACGTTTTCTCTTTCAACAAGTTCAGTCCAAATAGACTCCCTAATCGTAATAAAGAGCTCAGACATTGTAAATTTATCTTTTTGAGATTGAAATCTAATTTCATTGTCTTGAATTCTACTTAATACTAAAGGATTAAAAATTCTAAATAGTGCTCTAGCATGTAATCTTTCAACAGCATTGTGAATTGGATAATCTAATCGTTTCATGTTCCATACTGATCCTCTGAAATTCCAAAATCTACTAGGCAAAAGTTTATTTAATAATTCGGGAGAAAATGAAAAAGCATCTTTATGAAAAATCTTGTCATTCAATAATTGAAGTGCCTTCCTTTGTTGGGAAGCCGGAACAATATTTAATGGTTGTCTATTACCTGGATCTCCAATGTGATCTCTATAAATGTAACTTCCTCCAATATATTTAGTGATTACATTTATGGCACCTCTGTATTCTCCCCATCCCTGACCAAAAACTCTTCTAATTTTTTGATATTGTTCCCCTTCGACCTCAAAATTATTTAAAATATCACTCCATAATTCATTTGATAACTTTATTCTCAAACTTGAATATTCAAGTGGATCATCACCTAAATCATAGAGATTACAAGTGGGATCCATGCCCCAAACAGATGAACCTCTTGCATCTTCATCTGTTCCATATTGAAGATTTGGATCAGATACCTTGCTTATAATCTTGTCCAACATAACTTCTTCAGAAACATATAAATCAGGGTTATGTATAGCATATGCATACTCAATTGCCCAATAATCATAGACTCCTAAGGTTGTATGATACCAAGAACCTTGAGGCTCCCCTTTAGGAGATAAATTTACTGGATTATAGTCCATAACAGAACTAGTAACTCCATTTTTCTCGGTAAACATTTTATTTTTCAAATCAAATAGAGAATAAGTTGCACTTGCTTTGAAATTATGTCTCAGACCAAGTGTATGTCCAACTTCATGTGCAATCAAATCTACCAATCCATCATGAATAAACTGTTCTTTATCTTTCTCGTTGACTAACCCTCTGCTATTTAATACACTCCAACCAAAAGCCATTTGATGCTTTTTACCTTCGGCATAATTACAATCATGATCATGTAATTCTAAATTTTTTTCTTCCTTGTAGGATGACAGTGGAGTAATCCATTCTTCAAACTCATTTCCATAGTATCTAACATAATCTGAGCTAACTCTAATATCAGCATCATATAATTCTCCAGTAAATGGATTAGCTCTTGAGGGGCCAACTGCATATCCACCACCTGGAGTGATTATCCATCTAATGGTGTTATATCTTACATCTGCTGGATCCCAGTCAGCATCATCTGGCATTTGTTTAACAACAATGGCATTTTTTATTCCAATTCTTTCGAATGCATCGTTCCACAATAAGGCACCTTTTTTTATTGCAGGTCTAAATTTTTCTGGAATTGTATTTTCTAACCAAAAAACTATTGGTTGTACAGGCTCAGATAATTCTTCATTCGGATTTTTTTTCTTTAAATTCCATCTATTTATATATCTTTTGTAAGGCGTTTCCGTCAATACATCTGAATAATCTTGATAAATTGTCGTGAAATGTCCGATTCTATCATCTGCTTCTCTAGGTTTGTAATCTGTATTTGGTATTGATGACAAACTAAAATGGTATTTATGAAACATACTTTTAGAATCAGGGAGTGTATATAAATCATTCGGCTTGCCATTTTTAAAATGTAACATAACATCAATTTCTGTATTAAATGGGAATGATTTTAATTCACTGAAATAACTATTTTTTTTGTCAAACGAGAATTTATTTTTTCTTTCTCCTGTAACATATCCAACATTATTAAAATCTTTTATAAATAAATCAGACATATTGACTAAAAATGACCCTTCCTCACTTGGATCACCAATGATTTTAGAATTAGAAAATACCGAGTTTGAAAAACTTTGTTCAACAGCTTTCTTAGACGCAAAATTCTCATCGGCTCTAAAATATACATTTTTATTTATTAGTTGAATATTTTGTCCTACTTTATTGAAAAAGAAAACAAATTCATTTAGCATAGAACCACCATCAAACATCATCCCATCACCTGATTGTCTTGTCATATTACACATATATAACTCATTTAGTTGACTAGGCTTAACTTCTAAATAAGCAATATTTTTATCCTCATTGTAAAATATATTGAACAAACCGGGGATTAATACCATATCTTTGACATTATTTGTAAAAGAATTTTTATTTTCTTTTTTGTCATCTTTTTTTACATCAGAATCACTCTTTTCACTTTGATTTGATGGGGAATTGTCCTTGTTAATATGATGTTGGTCAACTCCATATGAAAAAGCTAAAATAAAAAATATATTTACAATACTTAATCTTTTCATTAAAACTCTCCTTTTAAATTTATATATTAATAATTTGATTCCTTTTGGGACCAGTTGAAATAATTTTAATTGGTGTTTCTAAAATATTACTTAGCAGCAATATATATTTCTTAGCATTTTCAGGCAACTCTTCAAAAGATTTTTTACCGTATGTTGATTCATTCCAACCAGGAAAATGTTGAAATACTGGTTCAACATCATTTAGAAAGTATTGAGCTTCGGAAAAATTAGAATATTCTTTTCCTTTTATTTTATATGAATTACAAATTAATATTTCATCAAATTCATCTAATATATCCAATTTTGTCAATGCGATTTTTGTAAAACCATTGAGTTTACAACTGTATCGTGCTGCTACAGCATCAAACCAACCACACCTTCTTGGTCTTCCTGTTGTTGCTCCAAATTCAGAACCAATTTTTCTTAACTTCTCTCCATATATATCATTTAATTCAGTTGGGAAAGGTCCCTCGCCCACCCTAGTGGTGTACGCTTTAAAAATACCTATATTTTCATTTATTTGGTTACCTGGGAAACCTAAACCTGTTGATATACCTCCTGAAGTTGGACTTGAAGAAGTAACATATGGATAAGTTCCATGATCAATATCTAACATAGTTCCCTGAGCACCTTCAATTAAAATATTTGAATTATTTTTATATTTTTCATGTAATAAATTAAATCCATCTTTAATGTACTTAGATATTTTTTCACAACATTCTTTGAAATTTTTCAATGACTCATTAATTTCGTTCAAATCGATATCACTGGTTTCGTATTGATGGTTTAGAATACTTAATTTAGATTGTAATGTAAGATTTAATTTAATCTGATCTAATAAATCAAAAGCTACTATACCAGTTCTATTGTATTTATCAACATAGGCTGGACCAATTCCTTTTAATGTTGTTCCTATTTTATTTTTAGACTTAGATTCAGAAAACTTATCAATCAATTTATGAAATGGAGTAACAATATGTGTATTAAAAGAAATATACATTCTATCTTCTACATCTATATTGAAGCTTTCTAATAATTTAATTTCTTCTACTAGTCCTATTGGATCAACAACCATACCATTACCCAATATACAATCACAATTTTCTCTTATAATTCCTGAGGGTATTTGATGTAAAACTATTTTTTGGTTATTGATGTATACAGTATGTCCTGCGTTAGCTCCGCCCTGATACCTAGCAACCAAATCAATATCTCGACAAATATAATCAACTATTTTACCTTTACCTTCATCTCCCCATTGACCTCCAATTACAGATACTACTGACATATTTGTGTTTCCTTTTTGAATATAAAAAGACTCCTAAAGGAGCCTTTCTGAAATATTATTTAAAATCATTAGACTAATTAGCTAATTTTTGGCCTGCTTTTTTCTCAAAATAAATCATCACAGCACTTGCAACATATATTGATGAATATGTTCCCACAACAACTCCAATAATCAAAGCCAATGCAAAAAGTTTAATAACTTCCCCACCAACAAAAAATAACATATTAACTACCAACAACGTAGTTAGAGAGGTAATAAATGTTCTACTCAACGTTTCATTTAATGATAAGTTCACAACAGAATCTAAATTTTCCCTACTATAATTTGTTATATTTTCTCTTATTCTATCGAAAACAACTATTGTATCATTCAATGAATATCCTACTATAGTGAGAAATGCTGCTATGATAGTTAAATCTATTTCAAAATTTAAAATTGAAAAAATACCGATTGTAATTAGAACATCGTGAATTAATGCGGCTACACTGCCTAGAGCATAATATCTATCAAATCTGTACCAGATGTAAAATAGTATTCCAATCAAAGCAAAAATAATTGCTTTGAAAGCATCTGCCCTTAGTTCTTTACCAATTCTTGGTCCAACAGTTTCTACACGTCTAACATCAAATGGTGTTTCAAATATATTTTGTAAATCATCTATTAAAATTTTGGAATTATTTTGAGAGTTTTGCGTTCGTAAAATATACTCTTTATCATTCCCAAATTCAATAATTTGAGATACTTTTATCGAACTGTTGACTAATGAAGTTCTCATTTTTGATATGTCCATTGGATTTTCAAATTTCATTTGAACTATGGTGCCTCCAGTAAAATCAATCGATAATTTTGGCCCCCCATTTAAAAACAAATTAAATAAACCAAAAATGATCAAACTAATCGACAGAATGGTAGTATACTTTATTTTATTTAAAAAATTGAAATTAGTTTTGTTAAATAGTCTCATTTAAATACTCAATGATTTTAAAATTTTATTTTTAGTCAATGTCATAAAAAAGGTTCTAGTAATAAAAATAGCACAAAACATAGAACTTAGTATTCCTATGCTTAAAGTTACTGCAAACCCCTTAATAGGTCCAGAACCAACGCCTAAAAGAACTGCTGCAGCAATTAATGTTGTTAAATTAGCATCTAAAATTGTTTTAAAAGCACGGTCATACCCTGACCTTATTGCACCTTTTACAGTCTTTCCATTATCTAATTCTTCCCTAATTCTTTCAAAAATGATTACGTTAGCATCAACTGTCATACCTATTGTTAGTATTAATCCTGCGATACCTGGAAGTGTTAAAGTTGCACCTAAACTAACCAAAACAGTTAAAATGAATAATATATTGATGATTAATGCTAAATTTGCTAAAATCCCTGAGAATTTATAATAAAATATCATAAATACAACTACTAATAGGAAACCATACATCATAGCTTTCTGACCAGATTCTATTGAATCTTTACCAAGCGATGGTCCAACTGTTCTTTCCTCAATAATTTTTACGGGCGTCGGTAATGCACCCGCTC
>CEUU01080063.1_pt1 | contig 21016 bp, 22 predicted proteins | sample 531321 | NCBI WGS metagenome assembly CEUU01 (sample SAMEA2622658, study PRJEB7988) | marine metagenome | isolation source: saline water (ENVO:00002010), including
GACCTACGCGATTAGGTATTTTGGCAGATTATCTGCCTTTTGTAAAAGGGGTCAATGTAATAAAAAAGAATTAGTGATGTTCCTCTACCGCCTCCCCTATGTAATAAGCAGCTAAGGTAGCGAATATCAAAGCTTGAATAGCACTAGTAAATAAGCCAAGAAACATAACAGGAATAGGTAACACTAAAGGAACCAGAAATACTAAAACAGATACAACTAATTCATCAGCTAAAATATTACCAAAAAGCCTGAAAGATAATGAAAGTGGTTTAGTAAAATCTTCCAAGATCTTAAATGGCAACATAATTGGAGTTGGATGAACATAATATTCAAAATACCTCCATCCTTTATTACTCAAACCGGCATAAAAGTAAGATAGAGATACCAGTAAAGCTAGTGCGATAGTTGTATTAATATCTGCTGTAGGAGCACCTAATTCACCACTCGGTAATTTAATTAATCTCCAGGGGATTAATGCTCCACCCCAATTACTAACAAATACAAATAAAAATAAAGTTCCTATAAATGGCATCCAGTCTCTATAAACCTTCTCTCCAATTTGAGTCCTAGCCAGATCTCTAATATAATCCCACAAAAATTCAAGTAGATTTTGTAAACCTTTAGGATCATTTTCCATCTTCTTGGTACCTAAAGAGATAAATACTAGTAATGCTCCAAGCAGGATCCAAGATGTTAGAAAAACTTGCCCATGAATACTGATGTTGCCTATTTGCCAATAGAGATGTTGACCAACTTCTAATTCAGCAAAATTTGTAAACAAATAACTTAAATTCATTTTGAATAAAGAAAATTAAATAAATTCTTTAATTAAAAAATTTATTTAGGAACGTGAAAAGTAAAAAAACAAAGCAGGCTTATATAAGAAAAAGCCAATTATTGAAGGGAGGATATCAATTAATTCATTTTTGCTTGCAAAAATGAAAAGACAAACTGGTAAAAGTAGTTGAGCCTTTGAAACTCCAGATGAATTTTTACCTAAATTTCCTATACTTTTAGCAAGTAAACGTAAGTAAAAAATTCCAGTAATAGAACCTACAAATAGACTTAAACCAAACTTTTCATTAATTAAAAAAACTGTCGAAATTGAAATAATTAAAGATAAGAAAAATGTTAAACATATAATTGCTAATTGCAATTTAGAGTAATCATCACTCACCGAAAAGTAATTTAACAATTGTTTGGCAAACGATAGTTTATAAGTCGATGAAGTTGATTTAGTCAGGTTCGCAGAGGAATCAGCACCAAAATTTATTGATTGCTTTAAGTTATTTTTTTTTGAGTTCACCATTGTTGTGAACATAGTTTCAAAAATCCTCTTTGAATTTTAATAAGTACTTAAACCTAGGGAATCTATCATAGATAGGTGACTTTTAGCTATAGTTTTAATAATTAACCATGTAATTCTTAAGATTTAGTTTTATTAGCTTATGTAAATTTGATTTTAAAAAATTAAATTTATTGATAAAAAATTTAGAAAGTTGATAAAAAGCTTGGCAAAATTGGAAAATAACGTCTCAATAGTATAAGTACAAATAAAAAATTGCTGGGAAAGTTAAAAGTCCAAAAGAAATTAGTTGATCACTATAAAGAAAGGAATGATTCCCAAGTTAATATATCAATTTCTAATTCATTAAATATTTTTCCATTACCTTTAAAAATTTGGCCTTATGAAGCAAAACTTTTATTCGTATTTTTATGTATTTGGTGTATTGGAGGCTTATTTATTCTTGGATCTGCAAGTGGGTGGGTTGCTAATGAACAATACGGAAGTTGGGCTTATTTTTTAAAGAAACAAATATTTTGGTATGTCCCAGGTTTAATTATATTTTATTTGATAATTAATTCCAGCATTAAAGATTTACTAAAGATATCAAATTTTTGCTTTCACTTTTTTTTAATTTTAATAATTGGAACTATCTTTTTTGGAAGCACCATAAATGGTTCATCAAGATGGTTGATATTAGGACCTCTAAGAATTCAACCATCAGAACTTATTAAACCTTTTTCTATATTACAAGCTGCAAATTTATTTGCTCATTGGAAACTAGTCAATACTGAAAAAAAAATAATAAAAATTATGACTTTTTCAATACTAATTGTTTTAATTATGAAGCAGCCAAATTTAAGTACCGCTAGTTTAACCGGAATACTTTTTTGGATAGTTGCATTATGTGGCGGAGTAAGAATTAGATCTCTCTTTTCTATTGCATCATTAGGAGCTTTTTGTGCTTACGTAAGCATCATGTTTAATGAATATCAGATGCTTAGAATTACATCATTTTTAAATCCATGGAATGCTGGAGATAATGGTTACCAACTTGTACAAAGTTTATTAGCAATTGGATCAGGAGGATTATTTGGCCAAGGATTCGGACTTTCTATGCAAAAATTAAAATATTTACCTATTCAGCATACGGATTTTATTTTTGCAATATATGCAGAAGAATTTGGATTTATGGGGTCAATATTTTTGTTAAGTTTTTTAGCGATATTTTCATATTTATGCCTGCGCATTGCACTTAAGTGCAGAAATAACTACACAAAATTAGTTACTATCGGAAGTGGTACTTTATTAATTGCTCAATCTTTATTACATATAGCTGTTACAACTGGTTCTATGCCTACCACTGGATTACCTTTCCCTTTAATAAGTTATGGAGGGAATTCTCTGATATCTTCCCTTGCCATTGGAGCTTTACTACTAAGATGTTCATTAGAGTCAACGGGGTTAATAGGCATCCTTTATGCACGAAAGTCATTAAATTAGTTAGAATTTAGAAAATTATTTAAAAGCATTACTACAGTTAACTTAGTTATCTCTGATCTTGCTCAAAAAGGAAATTTATTAATGCAACAAGGTATTAATAATCCTAGCCCTTCTACCTACTTGCTAATTTTTGCAGCTGGACTTTTAACAAGTTTAGGCCCTTGTTCAATATCTTTATTACCTTTAACAATTGCATATATTGGAGGTTCGAAAAACAAAAAAAATAATCTAAAAATAATTAACTTCTGTGTTGGAGTAATCTTATCGATGATATTCTTGGGTGCTATTAGTGGTTTCTTGGGGAGGATCTATGGACAACTACCTATCTTCTTCACCAAAGTTGTAGCAATATTTGCGATTGTAATGGGCTTAAATTTATTAGGATTTATAAAATTCCAATTCCCGAATACACCTAATTTTGAGTTTTTAGAAAAAAAAGTTTCACCTCTATTAGCGCCAATAGTAACGGGAGCTGCATTTGGTTTGGCTTCATCGCCATGTATTACACCAGTCTTAGCAACTCTTTTAGCTTGGGTTTCCCAAACTAAAGATCCTGTGATATCAATTGTTTATCTTTTCTTTTTTGGATTAGGACAAATAATACCTGTTCTTATTGTAGGAATAACTACTGATAATTTAAAGAAATTACTTGAATTTAGAAAATATAGTCAAGTTATTCCTTCATTAAGCGGATTAATTTTAATAACTTTAGGGGTGCTAAATATCATTTCAATCTGGATTTAAATGATTTTTTTTAATCAATTAATCTTAAAAATTTCATCTCTAAAGTTTGCAATTTTTTTATTACTTTTCATAGCTTTTTCAAGTGGTCTAGGTACATTTATTCCACAAGGTCAAAAGATACAAGATTATTATGATAATTATGATGCAAATCCAATATTTGGTTTTTTAAGTGGCGAAAAAATCTTAATGCTTGAACTAGACCATATTTATACAAGTTTATGGTTCTTGACAGCTTTAATTTTCTTATGTATTTCACTCGCTTTATCAAGCATTAGAAAGCAGATACCTACTTTTAGGGCATCCTTAGAATGGATAGATTATGATAACAAAGAAAAATTCAACAAACTTCAACTTGCTGAACAATGGAGCACAAATGAAAACAATAAATTAATTGAAAATGCAAATACAATTTTAAAAAAAGAAGGTTGGAATTTACTAATTAAAAAGAATAGAATTTTAGCTAGAAAAGGAGTTCTTGGAAGAGTTGGACCTATTTTAGTTCATACGGGGCTCATATTTCTTCTTATTGGATCAGCCTATGGCAATTTCACGAGAAAAACGATTGAACAATATTTAGTTCCAAATGAAGCAATAGATTTAATTAATGATCTTTCAAATAAAAAATTAACTTTAAAATTAAACAAATTTCTTATTGAAAGAGAAAGTAATGGATTACCTAGTCAATACACCTCAAATGTAGAAATTATTTCATATAATCCCCTAGAAAAAGTTACTAAAGAAGCTCAAGTAAATCACCCTATTAGGTATGAAGGATTAACTATTTACCAAGCTGAGTGGGCTATTTCAAAAATAATTTTAGAAATTGATCAAAATCTTTTTCAACTTAGTTTAAAACCAGTACCTGAGATAGGTGAGCAAATTTGGGGTATTGTAATTGAGTTAGGTAAAGGAGATAAGAAGCAATATCTTTTAGCAATAGATAATGAAAATGGACCATTAAAAGTTTTTAATATTGAAAATTTCTTAGCTACTGATGTTTACTTAAATGAAGATCCCATTGAAATTAATTCTTCAAAATTAATACTAAAGAAAATCATTCCAAGCACAGGATTAATTATCAAAAGTGATCCTTCTATTCCTGTTATTTATAGCGCATTTATTTTGATTATTTTTGGTGCTTCTTTAAGTCTTATACCAACAAAGCGTTTATGGCTTCTAAAAGATAGTGATTCTAGAATATTTTATATTGGTGGTCTTTGTAACAAAAATCTTGCAGGTTTTGAATCGGAATTTAATGAAATTGCTGAACAGATTAAAAATTATTAAATAATTTTCTCACCAAAGACTAGATCAAGTTTCATGGCGACATTACCTCTCGGATTAAAGTCAGCATGCAAATGAAGCCAATGAGGTTCTGCTACTTTTATTAAATCATCCAAAATTACATTAATAACCTCTTCATGTGAAATTTTTTGATCTCTATAATTGTTAATATAAAGTTTTAATGATTTTAGTTCAAATACTTTTTTCTTAGGCTGATATAAAATTTTCAATTTTGCAAAATCAGGATATCCAGAGAAGGGACATTTACAAGTGAATTCTGGTAACTCAATTGTTATTAGATATATTCTTGATTCATTTGGATTCTTGAAACATATTATTTTTGCCTCTTCAATAATTCTTTCGCCATAGAGGGGCTTCTCAGTTCCAAAACTAGATTTATCGTTCATTGCTTTTAAAAATTTCTCTCAAAAATTTGAACATAATTAAAAAATCAATTCAACCTTAATTATTACAAATCGAGAACTTAAATACCACAGAAATCGAATTTTGTATCAACGCGCACATTTTACTAAGACTTTTAGAGGGTTAATAGAATTAAATAAAAAATTATTTGCATGGACATTTGCATAACTAATGTTGACAACAAATCTAATAAATCGCTAAAGCCTGTTAGCATTATAGGGATGTTATGGTTACAAACTCACTTTGATAATGAACAGTGGGATGCGTTAGCGGCAAATAAAGTAATTATTTCAGATAATGATTCAAAATTATTAAAAGAAGATGCTTCTCAAGCAGGTATTAAAATTGAATTTATGTCTGATATATCAATATTAGATGTTTTGCCAAAAACAAATTAATATAAATAATATATTAAACTTATTATGAAAAAAATTGAAGCTATAATTCGTCCTTTTAAACTTGATGACGTTAAGGTTGCTTTAGTAAATGCAGGCATCATTGGAATGACTGTGAGTGAAGTTAGAGGTTTTGGAAGGCAAAAAGGGCAGGTAGAAAGATATAGAGGTTCTGAATTTACAGTTGAATTCTTACAAAAACTAAAAGTTGAAGTAGTAGTAGATAACGAAAAGGTTGATTCTGTAATTGAAGCTATTGCAGAGGCAGCAAAAACAGGAGAAATAGGGGATGGAAAGATTTTTATTTCTGAAGTAAATTCTGTAGTAAGAATTAGAACAGGTGATATTGATAAAAATGCTCTTTAAGATATAGTTTCCTTTATTAAATTATTAATATACTCTTTATTTATTTCAAAATCATTAATTTTCTTATTACTCATCCATATGAGATACTCATGATTCCCTGCTGGACCTTTTAAAGGTGATGCTATTAAACCATTAATTTTCCATTCTCCTTTAGTTGCAGTTTCAATAAATTTATCAATTGCTATTAGATGGTATTTGGATTCTTTAACAACACCTCCTTTACTAACAAATTCTTTTCCAACTTCAAATTGTGGTTTTATTAAAAACACACCTTCATGAAATTCTGTATTCAATAAACTTTTTATTGGTTGTAATACTAATCTTAGAGAAATAAAAGAGAGATCTGCAACAACAAAATCAGGGGCATATTCTTCTTTAGAAAGAATAATTTCTGAATTGAGATATCTAATATTTGTTCTTTCAAATAATTCTACTTTTGGGTTATTTCTAATAATCCAAGATGTTTGTCCATATCCTACATCAATTCCATAAACCTTTTTTGCTCCATGTTGTAATAAACAATCTGTAAATCCTCCAGTTGAGATTCCAGCATCTATGCAAATTCTATTATTAACATTTAAAGGGAATCTTTCAAAAGCCTCAAGTAATTTATCACCTCCTCTTGATACAAATTTTGGTTCAGCAGAAATAGTTAACTCGGATTCTACATATATTTCTTGACCAGGTTTATCAAGTACTTTTCCGTATTTATCTTTAACTTTCCCTGCAAGAATAAGTTTTCTACCCTTTTCTCGAGAATCAACTAATCCTTTATTAAAAAGAAAAACATCTAATCTAATCTTTTTAATCATCTAACAATAAACCATAATAAAAATGATCATCTAATGGCATACATTTCAAGTCTAATTATTAACTTTTTATCACATTAATAGAAAAACCTTTCAATATTTTGAAAAAAATTTTTATGAAAAATAGTTTTGCTAATTTTTATGCTTAATTAATAAATAAATTTCTTAACCATTTATTTATAAGTAAACATTATTAGATTTAAAAGTATTGAGCGTATTAGTCAAATTAGATATAAAGTTTAAATATATATTCTTAAAAATTAGTGATTGAACGTTACACATTGCCTGAGATGGGGCGCATTTGGACTGAAGAAGCAAAATTTCAAAGTTGGCTTGACGTAGAGATAGCAGCATGCCAAGCAAATTTTGAGTTAGGACAATTATCCAAAGAAGATCTTGATCAGATTCGCTCAAAAGCAGCTTTTAATTCTGAAAGGATCAAAGAAATAGAGAAAGAAGTAAAACACGATGTTATCGCTTTTCTTACCAACATAAATGAATATGTTGGAGACTCCGGCAGATTTATCCATGTAGGAATGACAAGTAGTGATGTCCTTGATACAGGCTTATCTTTACAGCTAAGAGACTCATGTGATTTATTAATCCAAGAGATTAAAAATCTTGAAAAAATACTAAGAAAAGTAGCAGCAAATCATAAAGAGACTTTAATGATCGGAAGATCACATGCTATACATGGGGAGCCTATATCTTTTGGATTTAAATTAGCTGGATGGTTAGCAGAAGTTATTAGAAATAAAGAAAGATTAATTAGATTGAAAGAGGTTATTTCAATTGGCCAAATAAGTGGTGCTATGGGTACTTATGCAAATACAGATCCAAGAGTCGAAGAAATTACATGTACTCAACTTGGTCTAAAACCAGATACTGTTAGTACTCAAGTAATTTCAAGAGATAGACACGCAGAATATGTTCAAACGCTTGCTTTGGTGGGATCTTCATTAGATAGATTTGCTACAGAAATTAGAAATTTACAGAGAACTGATGTTTTAGAAGTTGAAGAAGGTTTTACTCCTGGTCAAAAAGGAAGTTCAGCAATGCCTCATAAAAGAAATCCTATTAGAAGCGAGAGAGTGAGTGGTCTATCAAGAATTCTTAAAAGCTTTGTAAATACTGCCTTAGATAATGTTTCTCTTTGGCATGAGAGAGATATTACTCATAGTTCAAATGAAAGAATTATGTTCCCAGATATATCAATTTGCCTTCATTTTATGCTATCAGAAATGATTGATATAGTTGAAAATCTTAAAATATATCCAGAGAATATGCTTAATAATCTAAATATTTATGGAGGAGTAATATTTAGTCAAAAAGTTCTATTATTACTAATCGAAAAGGGTATATCAAGAGAAGAAGCTTATAAATTGGTTCAAAGTAACGCACATACAGCCTGGAATAGTAAAAATGGAAATTTCAAAGAAAATCTTGAAAAAGATCAAAAAATCATGGATTTAATCAATCAAGAAGAATTAAATGAATGTTTTAATCCTTCAATTCATCTCATCAATTTGAATGTAATATGGAAAAGGTTAAATATTTAAAGTTAATTAGTAACTTTTTAATCATTTAAATAAATCTCGCAAAATAATTAATGAAAAGCGAATTTAGATTAGAAAAAGATAGTTTAGGGACAATAGAAGTACCTAAAAATGCTCTATGGGGAGCCCAAACCCAAAGATCAATTGAAAACTTTTCTATAGGGGAAGAGGCAGTCCCTATGAATTTAATATATGCTTTAACATTAATAAAAAAAGCTGCCGCGATTTCAAATAATAAATTAGGTCTCTTAGAGGAATTCAAAAAGGATTTAATTTTGGAGAGTTGCGATGAGATTATGAAAGGCTATTATGACGATCATTTTCCTTTGAAAATTTGGCAAACAGGTAGTGGTACTCAAACAAATATGAACATTAATGAAGTAATTTCAAATTTAGGGGCAAGTAAAGTTAATTCTGATCTTGGTAGTCATTATCCAATTCATCCAAATGATGATGTCAATAAGTCACAATCAACTAACGATACCTTCCCTGCTGCAATACATATAAGTGTTGCTTTAGAAATTACAAAGACATTAATTCCTTCTTTAGAAAAATTAAATTTAACCTTAGAAAAAAAAATAAAAGAATGGAATCATATAATTAAAATTGGAAGAACTCACTTTCAAGATGCTGTTCCGATTACATTGGGGCAAGAAATATCTGCATGGTCAAAGCAGCTAAAAGATGCTAAGAATTCTATTAAACTAAGCCTGAATGAGTTATTTCAATTACCCTTAGGGGGTACGGCAGTAGGCACTGGTATAAATTGCCCAGAAAACTTCAGTGAACAAATTATTAGAACTATCAAAGATGAAACTAAACTCCCTTTTATAAAATCAGATAATAATTTTTCTCTCATGGCATCACATGATCGCTTGGCGAATATGATGAGCCAAATAAAAATCTTAGCCTGCGCTTTATTTAAGATTTCAAATGATATTAAGATCTTATCTTCAGGCCCCAGATCTGGAATTTATGAAATATTAATCCCTCAAAATGAACCAGGAAGTTCCATTATGCCTGGCAAAGTAAATCCTACTCAATGTGAGGCTCTCTCAATGATTTGCGCTCAAATCATGGGTTATGAATATAGTGTCTCATTAGCAAACTGCAGTGGAACTTTGCAGATGAATGAATATAAACCACTAATTGGTTTTAATATTTTAAAGAGTACAAAATTATTAGGTGAAGCAGTTAATAATTTTAGAGTTAAATTAATTGAGGGGATGAGACCAAACCATAAATCAATCGATAAACATCTAAATAATTCATTGATGTTAATAACAGCTTTAGTTCCCGAAATTGGATATGAAAAAGCAGCTGAAATTGCAAATCTAGCCTTTAAAAATTCACTAAGTTTAAAAGAAGCTTCAAAAAAACTAGGCTTTTTAAGTGAAAAAAAGTTTGACGAAATTATGAGAATTGAAGAAATGATTTAAGATTTAGTTTAATTTTGATTATCTAACCTTTTTGTTGCTGGATTGATTTCCGCATTTTTAGATATATTCAAAAGATCTTTTGATTCAGAGACCGGAAATCTATTTATAGCTTTTAATGCAAGCTTTGCATTTCTTTTAAGTCTTTTGCTTGCACCTAAGCAATATTGAATTTGCGATAATAAATCAATAGTTCTTCTTATTATTCTTACTACATCCCCTTCATCTAATGAAGTATTAAAAATTAGTTCTCTCCATTTCTTACCTTTTGCCCAATCTGAAACAATGCCAGTTAGATCTTTTTCTAAATTCAATGGGAAATCAATAGAGAAATGATTTTGTTTCTTAGATATTAAGTTTTTTAATCCTTCAATTTCATTTAAGGTATCAATTACTTTTAATGAGGGTTTAAAATTACACCATGAGTCAGGTCTTCTTTTTTCTATTGAAATAGATTGAATAACTGCTGCTAAATCTGGGGGTTCTAAATCATCTAGATATCCACTAAGCAAAACTAAACCAACCCATAATTCATTTTCAGTTCGCAAAGTAGAAATGGACTTACCAATATCAGTTATCTCTACATCATCCAAACATCCAAAATAATTCAGAATTTTTACAAGATCTTTAAATTTATTCCAATTGTAGTTTTCTTTATCGACCAAGATTTTTTTCTTTTCGTTTAACGAATTCTCTATTTGAGAAATTTTACTTCTATATTTTCGAAGTTTTTTATAATCACCACATTTATCAGCTGGATTCTTGATAATTTCTTTTTCAATTTTAGAAATTAATTTATTTTGAGAAACTACTTCTTTAGCTAAATCATATTGAGGAGTAATTAGATCATGAACTTTAGCTTTTTCAATTATCAAATCAGAATAATATGCGGATAAATCATTCCCTCTTGATATCTCACCAGTAAAATGTAATTCAGGTTGAATAAGGTTTGTAAGATTTATTGTTTCTAAATCTGGAAAAATATTTATCACAAAACTTGGTTTCAGAAGAATAAAGGAATTTTCGCTTGTCAAACATACTAAGTTAAGATTTTTATTTAAATCAAAAATTTTCTTGCAAATCACCGCTGGCATAATTTTACTTTTAATCTGTGGTGCTTTAATAGAAATAAAAGTTCCTTCTTTTAGAAATTTAATTGCAGAACTTATTTCATCCAATAATTTTTTAGAGGCTTGTTTTTCCAATATTTTTAGTAACCTCCTTTCCTCCTTCATGCGATTTTTTAATTTTTCATATTTATCAAAATCTTGCCATGAGATATTCTGAGTAATATCTTTTAAATTAGTTAATTCATTCTCTAGTACTTTTAGATTATTAATTTCCTCATTAGACTCCTCAATATTTATAAAACTTCCAAAACTTCTTTTTATTAATTCTTTAGATTTAGAGAGATTAAAGTTCTGCAGAAGATTTAATACCATCCCATAACTTGGTGCGAATTGACTATTCAAAGGATTTGGCTTACTCAAAGCTATAATACTTGCTTCTTTTGCACCTTCAAATCTATTTTGAACAGTAACCACAAATCCTTTAGTATCTTTACCTCTTCTTCCAGCCCTACCTGACATTTGAAGGAATTCACTACTCAATAACAAACGATGTCCCTCATCCGTTCTCTTAGATAAAGAGGAAATTACTGTAGTTCTAGCTGGCATATTTATTCCCGCAGCAAGTGTCTCTGTTGCAAAAACAACTTTAATTAATCCTCTTTGAAATAATCTCTCTACTAATTCTTTCCATGCAGGTAGAAGTCCCGCATGATGTGAAGCAATACCTTTTTTAAGAGCATCAAAATGTAATTTATCTTTTATGCCCTCTTGATTATTTTTAATATATAATTTTATCTCTTGCGAAATTAAATTAGCTTCATGATAATTCACTAAAGTTAAATGATTTATATTTTCTAAAGCTCTGTCACAGCCTTTTCTACTAAAAATGAAATAGATAGCAGGCAACATATTTTGATCAAAAAGTTTTGATATCACAAAAGTAATTGGAGGTGCTTTTGGTTGCATTAATCTTCCAACTTGACCCTTCCTTTTTTGCCCTTTAGGAGATCTCCATACCTTACAATTTGGATGTATTCCTGTTTTCTTTTTATTTAAAAGTGGATGCAATCCCTTAGAGCTGCAAAAAATAAAATCAAGAGGAACAGGTCGATAGTCACTTCTTACTAAAGTTGTTGGACCATGCACTTTATTTATCCAGTTTTTAAGCTGCTCTGAATTGGCTATTGTTGCAGATAAAGCAATTATTTGAGTTCTACTTGGACAATGAATGATTGTTTCCTCCCAAACAGTTCCTCGTTGGGGATCATTCATATAATGACACTCATCAAGAATCACAGATTCCAGATCAATTAAAGGATCATCTTCTTCTTCGAATTCACCATAGAGCATATTCCTTAATATCTCAGTTGTCATAACTAAAATTGGAGCATCTCTATTGATAGTTATATCACCAGTTAATAAACCGACTTTATTTTGACCAAATTGGAGAGAAAAATCTCTAAATTTTTGATTTGATAATGCTTTTAAAGGAGTAGTATAAAAAACTCTACTTTGATGCATCAGGCCCCTATAAATAGCGAATTCTCCTATTATCGTTTTCCCTGAGCCAGTTGGCGCAGTTAGAACAATAGAATCGCCGCTATTTATTGATTGAATAGCATCAACTTGAAAATTATCTAAAGGAAATGGAAAAATTTCTTCTAGATTAAATAAATATTCTGATTGGGAGGCTGAGGATTTAACTTCTTACGATATGATCTAAATAGATATTAATCAAAAAAAATATTATCTTGCAAACTTTACCAATAAATCTAGACCTTTTTAAATTACATAAATATGAAAATTATAAAAATACCTAAAAATAGAATAAGAAAGTTGCGAACTTTATCATTAGGTGAAAAAGCGTATGAATTTAAATCTTCAAATAGTCAATTTCAACAAAACTATATAGATTTATGTAGTAACGACTATTTGGGCTTAAGTAGAAATATTGAAGTAATAAATGCTGCTTATAAAACAACTCTTAAAGAGGGGTTAGGATCAGGTAGCTCAAGATTTATAAGTGGAACAAGGCCTATTCATCAATCATTAGAGTCTGAATTAGGGAAATGGCTTAATAAAGAAAAAATATTATTATTTCCAAGTGGTTTTCAAGCAAATATTGCAGCAATGCAAGCTCTTGCCAATAGAGATAGCATAATAATTACTGATAAATTAATTCATCATTCTCTTTTAGTGGGTGCTAAATCTTCTGGGGCGAAATTAGTCAGGTTTTTTCATAATGACTTAATAGATCTAGAAAAGAAAATATTAAAATATTCCCTTTCTAATAAAAATATTCTGGTCACTGTAGAGTCCCTCTATAGCATGGAAGGAACCATTTCTCCTTTAGAAGAGATTGCAGAAATTTGTAAGAAATATAATTGTAGACTACTAGTAGACGAAGCACATGCCTTGGGAATATTAGGATCTGAAGGTAGGGGGTTAAGTTATGGCTGTAAAAACCCAATTGATATAATAAGTGGCACTTTAGGCAAAGCATTTGGAAGTGGTGGTGCATTTTTAGCATGTAATTCCAAGATGGGTGACTATTTAATTCAAACAAGTGGTGCCTTCAGATATACAACAGCCATTTCCCCATCTCTTGCAGCTGGAGCTTTGCAATCACTAAGGGAAATTAAATCTAATAAAAATTGGGGTTTAGATCTATTAAAGAATTCAAGAATATGGAGAAATAAAATTACAAATCTTGATAAATGGCCTGTAAAGGGCGATTGTCAAATATTATCGCTAATTATTGGGGATGAAGATAAGACTTTATTACTTCAAAGATATCTCGAAGACAAAGGGTTTTTAGCTGTTGGAATTAGGCCTCCGACGATACCAAGGGGGCAATCGAGAATAAGAATTACAATTAGACGTACATTAGATTTGTGTATTTTAGATAAATTTATTTCCGCCTTAAAGAACTTTAAATGAATCAAATTATTTCACAGCATGGCTGGGGTTTTGACAGTAATATATGGATTGAATTAAAAGATAAATTTATAAATGAAAATTGGATATGGCAAAATAATGAAAGAGGATATTTTTCAGAAAAATCTTCTGATTACGCTTGGGAGAAATACCAGTCAGGAGAATCATTTAGATTAGTTATTTGTCATTCTTTAGGGACTCATCTTATTGATAGAAATACTCTTAATAATGCGACTCACGTAGTATTAATAAATTCCTTTAATAGCTTTATTCCACAAAATAATGAAAGAAGAATAACTATAAAAACTCTTAAAAAAATGGAAAGAAAAATTAATGATAAAGAAATAAAATCGATGCTAAAAGAATTTTTCTATAAATCATTTATGCCTAATCCTATAAATATTAATTATGAATCAAGATTCTCTAATATCACACAAAAAATAAATATTCATAAATTATTAAATGACTTCCAGAAATTGTATTATGAAGATTTTTCTAATAATTTATTTCATAATAATATTGAAGTATTAATAATTAAATCTAAAAATGATTTAATCCTTAACGATTTTTCTTCTGAGCAACTAATTAGATCATTAAATAATTCTCAAATTAATAAGCCAAAATTAATAGAGCTTGAAAAGCAAGGACATCTACCAATAAATATTGATTTAATTAAAATAATTGAAAAATGGCTTAAGAAATAATTTATGGAATATAAAGATTGGGATAAAAAAGTAATCGCCAATTTTGATAATGCTGCAAATGTTTATGATAAATATTCATTTATTCAAAAATATTTCGCAAAAAAAATTATTGGTTTAATAAAAGAACTTACGATACCAAATGGAGAATGGTTTGATCTTGGATCAGGCACAGGATTTCTTGCAGATGAAATAGAAAATGAATTTATAAATATAAAAGTAAGTAGAGTTGATTTAAGTAAAAATATGCTTAGTCAAAATAAAAAAAATAGTGAAATAATTTTGTGGGATCTAAATTTTGATTTACCTCCTAATTTAAAAAATTCAACACTTCTCATATCAAGTTTTTGCATACATTGGTTAAAAACACCGACAAATGCAATTAAGAATTGGTATCAAAACTTGGTAGCTGGGGGATTTCTTATATTAATTTTTCCTACGAATAAAAGCTTTCCAGAATGGAAAGTAACTTGTAAAGAAAATAATATTGAATACGGGGGGGGTAATTTTCCTTCTTCTAATTCGATCAAAAGCCTTTTTAAAGAAAAAGAAATACTATTAATAAAAAATTATTCCTATGAAGAAACTTTTATAAATATCTATAAACTTTTTAAAAGCATTGTCAATACTGGAGCACAAACAACTCTTAGCAAAAGGATGACAGTAAAAGAACTAAAAGTTATGCAAGAGCGATGGCCAAAGAATAACAACGAAGAAGTAACTCTTACATGGGATATTAATATATTTATAATAAAAAAAATTTAATGATTTTTCAAAAACATCAATTTATTATTTGTGGTACTGATACAAGTGTAGGTAAAACGCTAATAAGTGCTTTCTTTGTAAGAGGATTAAACTCCTCTTATTGGAAGCCTATTCAAAGTGGTTCCTTAGATAGTACAGATAGTGAATTTGTAAGAAATATTAGCGAGGTTGAAAATCATAAAATAATAAAAGAATCATATGTATTAAGTGAACCTCTCTCTCCTCATTGGGCAGCTGAAATTGATAATGTGCGCATAAATCTAGATAAATTAAAATTGCCCAAAATTAAAGGATCTTTAGTAATTGAAACCGCTGGTGGGTTAATGGTACCTATCACAAGAAATTATCTGCAGATTGATCAAATAAAGCATTGGAATCTACCAATTATTCTTGTTTGTAGAAGTTCTCTTGGCACTTTAAATCATACATTGTTAAGTATTGAAGCTCTTAGGAATAGACAAATAAGAATCCTAGGACTAATCGTAAATGGAGAGAAGCACTTAGATAATCCAAAAACTTTAAAGACTTTTAGCGGATTACCAATAATAGCTGAATTCCCATTTTTAGATGATCTTAATAGTAATAATTTAGATAGATTATGGAAAGAATTAAATATTAGAGAAAATTTAGAGTTAAGTTTCAGAAATAATCCATAATAAAAATAAAATGACTAATTTATTTTATAGAGATTGGCACCCAAACATCTGGCCGCCTTTTACTCAAATTTCAAAGAGTAAAGGCCAAATTGAAGTAAGTCATGGAAAAAATGCAAGTATTTTCACGATAAATCCCAAAAAGGAATTAATAGATGGTATAAGTAGCTGGTGGGTTACGCTTCATGGCCATAGTAATGATTACATAACACAAGCAATATATGATCAGTCGAAAAAATTAGAACAGGTTATCTTTGCTGATTTCTTACATCCACAAGCAAAAAAGCTTTCAGAAAGACTTAGTCATCTAACAAAACTAGAAAGATTATTTTTTTCTGATAATGGATCAACTGCAGTTGAAGTAGCCTTAAAAATTGCATATCAATGGTGGCAAAATAAGGGAGAAAATAGACATCAAATAATTGCCTTTGAAGGTGCTTATCACGGAGATACTTTTGGGGCTATGGCTTTAGGCGAAAGAAATATTTTTAATCAAAGTTTTGAAAAATTAATGTTCCCTGTACAAAGGGCCCCATGGCCTGCCACATGGATAGGCGATGAGGATATCGAGAAGAAAGAAAATCATGCCATACAAAAGCTAATTACACTTATGGAAGAACCCACTGTAGCTGTAATTATTGAGCCTCTTTTACAGGGTGCAGGTGGCATGAATATGGTAAGGCCTGAATTTCTTAAAAAAATTTCAAATGCCATAAAAAACTATAATACCCTTTTAATCGCTGATGAAGTTTTAACTGGATTTGGAAGAAGCGGTAATTTATTTGCATTTCAGAAAGCTAATATTAAGCCTGATATAATCGCTATTTCAAAGGGTTTAACAGCTGGATTTTTACCTATGGGAATAACAATGAGTAAAGAAGAGATTTTCCAATCTTTTATAAGTGATTCTCCTGAAAAAACATTTTGGCATGGGCATAGTTTTACAGCAAATCCTCTTGGTTGTGCAGCTGCCAATGCTAGTTTGGACCTCTTAGAAAAAGAACCTAAGAAATATCTTAATTTCGAGGCAAGACATTTAACTTATTTAGATCAATTTAAAAGGTTATCTTGTATCAAAAAGATTAGAGTTTGTGGAACTGTTGCTGCTTTTGATTTAGAAATTGGAACAAGGTCTGGTTATTTAAACGAAATAGGAAAAAAGATTAAGAATCTTGCATTAACGAAAGGACTTTTTATAAGACCTCTTGGAAATGTCATTTATCTGTTACCCCCTTTATGCATTACTGATAAAGAATTAGAAAAATGCTATAAAATTCTATATGAAATAATCATAGAAATAGTTTCTTAAGGTTCATTGAAAATAGCATTTTCTTCTTTTTTTACAATAAGAGAATAATCTCTAATTATAAATTCTAAATTATACTAAATCTCTTTCTCAGAATTAAAACTCCAACAAATAACATTGACTAATCTGTCATTAAGAATAATCAATTTTTCTTAATATTCAGCTAATTGAATTTATATATTCAAGTTAATTGGCAACATATTGATTAATCTTTTTTGGAGAGTCATAAAATTATTTCAATAACCAAATTGGTAAAGAATTCATTTCCTTACCAGTGAAATTTGCAAAAAGTATTGCAAAAATCAAACTCACAAAAATAACTAAACCTAATAAAAAGAGAGAAAATATCTCTCCATTTGATAGAGGTCTACGATCTCCAATTGAGTTTGCAATTTTAGAATCAGAGGTATATGAATTAGTAGATTGATTACTGAGTTGTTTATCTGAAATTAAAACCTTATTTAATTTACTATCGTATAAATGTCTCAGATAAGGATTATTAAGATTTTCATATGCCTCAAGAACAGTTTGTAACTTTATCTTGGCATCATCTAAATTTAAGGAAGTCGTATCTGGATGTAACTCTTTTGTTAATTTGCAAAAAGCTTTTCTTAATTCATGATTTGAAGCTTTCTCATGAACACCTAATATTTTATAGTAATTTTTTTCGCCTTTCAATATTTTCTAAGATTAATCCCATTTTAAACAATTCTATTTAAAGTAGATGCATTATAAAAACATAAAATTAAAAATTTAATTAAAAAAATGATTCAAATAATACAAAGTCGAGCATTAGAAAATTTACTTAATAAAGATGAAATAAATATGTTCAGAAATCTTCAGAAGATTCTCAAAAAATATAATAATATATCCAATCTTACTAGATTAATAGATTCAGATGAATATTGGATTTCTCAGGTTTATGACAGTATTTGGCCATTCTTAATAAGTTACAAGAAAATTTTTGATCAGAAAAATTACATCGATATTGGCTCAGGATGTGGTTTCCCAGGATTCGCTTATGCAATAACACATCCTAATTCAAAAGTACATCTAATAGATTCCTCAAGTAAGAAAACAGATGCATTAAAAAATATTGTAATTGAAATGAATCTAACCAAACAAGTCACTGTAATTAAAGATCGAATTGAAAATCTAGCTCATGATACTAATTACAGAAATAATTTTGATATTGCAACTATTAGAGCGGTTGGGTCTCCATCCACAGTATCAGAATATTTATTACCAATGCTTAATAAATCTGGTTTAGGAATTCTGTATTGTGGAAAGTGGTTAAAACAAGATACACAAAATATTGAGAGGGCATTAAAAATATTAAAAGGAACTATTAAAGAAATTAACCGTATCATCCTTCCAAAGAGCAAAGGAGAAAGAAATGTAATTTTTATTGAACCTTATCAGAAATGCCCAAACTCCTATCCACGAGCTATTGGAAAACCAAGGAAATATCCCCTTTAGTTTGTCATTGTGACATCCTTTTTTGTACATCATTACCAAATTTTTCTTTTAGAATTCTAAGTTTATCAATTACAAGAGTGGGATTAATATGATTTTTTAATGAATTAAATAAATCATTTTCAGAGACATTAATATCCAACAAATTTGCATTATTCCCTGGGAACCAATGTGAGCCATTGCCAAGCAGTTGATATCTTGACTTAACAAAGTCTTCCATTTCCCATGCTTCAAGTAGATTGGAGAGCCATAGCAGCACATAAATATTCATTTCTCCAGGTATATCTTTCCAATAAGGAATATTTTTATGCCAATTATTAAACCAACAATCTCCTAATACCTTAATAGACTCTTCTATTAAATTACTCTGAATTGAAGGAACATAATCGTTTGATTTATTAAGTAGTGATATAGCTTCTAAATGATGGTGAAAGTCTGTTTCTTTTGAAATACCTACACTTATTGTATGAACATCTTGATTACTTAAGCAAAAAAGATCATTAAAGACAATGGGATGAAGAGGTTTGCAAAGTTTGAGGAGTTTATCAGAGGGAGTATGAAGATGCCCTCCTTTATCAGTTGGACTTATTATGAATACCCCCAGATCATACTTTCTTGCTAATCTAATTGCTTTAATATTTATTTGATTAATAAAATACCAATGTAAATTTACATAATCAAATTTATTAGAAGAAATTGCCTTTTCAATTAAAGTCAAATTCGCATGAGTTGAAAAACCTATATTCCCAATTAAATTATCTTTTTGCCATTTTCTCAATACATCTATGCATCCCCCTTTTTTTATTGATTGATGAAGATGTTCTGGCGTATTGATTCCATGAATTGAAATAAGGTCTATCTTTTTTAGACCCAATTTTTCAAAGCTATTTTTAAGCTCTTCCTCAAAGATATTTATATCTTCATTAGGTGGGATTTTAGTTTGTATGATTTTAGATTGTCTTTCAAAAGTGTTAATTATTGGTCCAAGCTGTAATTCAGAAGTCCCATAGTGTCTTGCAGTTTCGATATGATCAAACCCATAATAATCAGCAAGGTTTAAAATATTTACAACCTTTAATTGTTCTGTATCTGATATGTCTGAAAAATTTAATTGTTTCCAGCTTTTTTGAAATCTCATTCCCCCTAAAGAAAGTACAGGCATCTGAATATTTGTTCTACCAAATCGTCGAGATGGTAATACCATTTATAAATTTAAAATCTATTTACTCTAGGAAGTTTACCTAATGATTGGAACATATCTCTATCTAAACTGGCGTCTAATTTTTCCAGGTCCTCAAAATCAACATAATGTATACAATCTACAGGACAAGTGTCAATAGCTTCCTGGACTATATTTTCAGCATCTCCATTTTGACGAATTACTCTTGATCTACCTAAGTCTTCATCAACGATAAATGTATTTGTAGCAACATGTACACAATATTGACAACCTATACAAGCTGCTTCATCAACCCATATAGCTTTTTCCCGCAACTGACCACCTAGAACAGGTTCAAATCCTGTTATTTCATCCGAATCAACAAAATTATCAAAAGCAGCAGAGTTATCATTAAAAGATTTTTCTTGAATATCTTTTAGTAAATCTAATTTAAGATCAGAGTCTAAACAGGTCTGATCCCTCGAGATCTCACTGGTCTCTTCAAAACAACCAAAAGCAGCAGAAGGATCAATATCCAAATTTTATCATTCCCATTTAGTAAGAACTAATTCAATAGAGCCATCATTTTCATTTTTCTGTTCAACAATTTGATAACCGTCTTCTTTTGTCTTTTCAAGAATTGTTTGATAAGCATACATTTGAGTGACTTTTGAAATAAATCTTTCAATCGGAAGATTATATTTCCATAAATCCAAATCTGTAACTAATTCATAAGAATTAGAATTTGTGTCCCATTTAAAGCCAACTTTTGTATTTTCAGGTAAATCGATACTAATATCAACTGCTGTAAAATTACCTTGATAACCTTTTACAAATTTCTCATCTTGACTAGGATTATAACCTAAAACATCTAGAGCTTTGATAAGAGGCTCTGTTTCTTTTAGTTTTGTTTTAATGGTGCTAAAATGTGACATTTGATTTGTTATTTAAATTGTTGATGTTTTTGTTGTGATTACTAACATATGCATTAGCTGTTAACCTTTTACTTTTCACTTCCCCAAGTGCATCTTCTAAACTACTTGTGGCATCATTACATGCATCACCTTCAAATCCTTCGACAGACTCTTGAACTTTGCCGTCTTGATAAATTTTGAATCTTAATGTTCTTTGAGGCATTAGATTAATAC
>CEUU01114363.1_pt1 | contig 20910 bp, 21 predicted proteins | sample 531321 | NCBI WGS metagenome assembly CEUU01 (sample SAMEA2622658, study PRJEB7988) | marine metagenome | isolation source: saline water (ENVO:00002010), including
CGATGGAATAAAAAATGGAATTTTCGCCACTACTTCCGAATATACTGGGGAGGCTCGGCAATGGGCAGAGGGAAAAAGCATTCAACTCCTCTCGGGCGCTTCCATTGTGGGTATGTTCAATGGCTTGGAGATAGAGCAAATTAAAGACCTGCTGGAAGTGGGATTGAGCGGAGATTTTCGAACGCCCACTTGTCCGAGTTGCGACGTCAAGATGGTTGAGAGGACTGCGAGAAAAGGGAAGTCAGCTGGAAGTAGCTTTTGGGGGTGTAGAAACTATCCTCGATGCAAGCAGACTTTTAAGGTTACCTGAATCACCCCCCAATTGGCGCAATTGTCACAATTGTCAATTGTCACGCCGACATGATTTTCGATTCCGAGGAGGAGGGCAGGGGAGCGGTGAAGGAGAAAAACTCCTTGGCTCGTTTTTTCATGTTCTTCCCGGTGTTCATGTAATGATCCAAGACGCCTTGGCCTACGTGACCCAGTTGGTTGGCTATGGCGTTCTTGTCCCCATGAAACCCGTAATGCATGCTTGCGTAGGTGTGGCGCATAATATCGGGCGACCAAGCGTCCTTAACCCCCGCTTCCTCTTTTAGCCAGTCGAGTCTTCGGCGAAAGTTCTTTGGGTTCACGATAGCTCCCTTTTGATTGATGCATTGCTTGAGCAAGGTGACCGCGCATTCGGGAATATCGACCCACCTGGCGTGCTTGACCTTCCAGTCCGCATGGATGTAGACCTGTGGGTTGTCATCGTCCAGATGAAGGTCGCTCCAGTCCAGTCGCTCAAGTTCGGCCTTGGGCCTCAATCCGCACCATAAGCCCAGTACGACGTAGGCGAGCAAGTCGACGGCTACGCCTTTGGAGAACTTATGATTTTGATGATGCAGGGCCGTTAGAACGAGCTTTCTCCATTCGGAATCGGAAAAGACCTTGGGTGGCTTGGTTTTCTTCTTGGGTGCTTCGATCTTGATCGGGTTTTCGGGGATGATGCCTTCCTTGACCGCAAAGTTGAGCAGAGTCTTTGTTTTGCTCAGCAACTGCGGGGAGAATCCCATCTTGGAAAAGAGGGGCTTAAAGTCTTTCTCGGTAAAATCACGAACCAGCATTTCTCCGAAGTGATCATCAAGTATGCCATGCCTGTATTTGTACTCCTGAAGAGTGGCATCGGAAGCACCCCTCAACTCCTGAGCCTTTTCCTCCTCCTTCTTTTCACGGAACTTCACGATCAACTCGCTAATTGTCGTGTCGGGCAGGTTCTCTCCGGCATACTTCTGAGCAAAATTCAATGCCTCGACAAGGGACGAGAACTTGGTGTTCTCCAGAATCGAGAGGGCGGCTTCGGCATCGACTTGTTGCTCTCTCGTTAACTTGAATCCGCTGGTCCCTTGTTTCCGTAACTTGTGCTTGATTCGCTCCGCCTCAAGCTTTGCCTCCTCAAAGGTTGAAAACCTAGGCCTGTGCTTTTTGGTGCCTCCGAGCTTAAGCCCGACGTCCAATTCCCAGTTGTCTCGATCCTTCTTGTATCGGATCGTTCCGACGCCCTGGACTTTGCTGGTTTTTGGGGGGTTTCTATCCTTCTTGGGCATAGTTATGAATATGCATGAAAGGAGGGTGAAATACAAGGAAAAATGACAACAAAATGACAACAAATGTTCATAAGTACCTATAAAACAATAAAAGACTTTGGTTTCCTAAACCGTAGATCTAGGTTCGATTCCTGGTGGGGGCGCCATTCTCGTCTGCCGGAACCGTTGATCCGGAGCGGTGAAGGCGCTTGCTTGATATCTTCGGGCGCTCTATTGGTTTACCATACATGGGATGGGAAGCCTGATTGACATTCTGACCTACGTGGCGCCTCCGGTACTGCTTCTTTTGTTGGGAGCGGCGTTGAGGAGAGCGGGGTGGTTCCGAGCCGAGGCGGATGCTTCTGTAAGCGTTCTTACGGTGCGCATTCTCTACCCCTGCTTTTTCTTCTATCACATAGTCGGCAGCGAGGAACAAATGGCCCCCTCGAGCCTGATGGTCAATGTCGGGGCAGGGTTCACCTGTATTTTCGTTGGCTTTCTGGTTGCCTGGCTAACCTCTCGCTTGACCCGGATGGAGACGAAGGTTGCCTCGTCCTTCACCTTTTGTTCGGGAATCTTCAATTACGGCTATTTTGCCTTTCCCGTGGCCATCGCGCTGTTCGGGGATGAGATACTTTCCAAGTTCATCGTTTTCAACCTCGGGGTGGAGATTGCCATCTGGACCATGGGTATTTTCTTCCTGTCGTCCTACGGATTCAGGATTTCACGCCTGTTCAACCCGCCCGCCCTTTCAATCCTTCTGGCCTTATTGGTTCGAAACCTTGGTGGTGATGCGATTGTTCCCGGCTTTCTCTGGGAGGTCGTCGAGATGCTTGGGCTCTGCTCGATCCCGGTCGGTCTATTGCTGATTGGCGGGAGTATATCCGACTTAACCAAGGACTTCCGGTTTTCCGAGGGCTACAAGATCGAGATTTCCTCTATTTTGGTCCGCTTGATCGTGGTGCCTGCCTTAATGGTTCTTTATGCGCTTCTTGGCCCCATACCGGAAGATATGCCGTGGCTGAGACAGGTCTTGGTCGTGCAGTCAGCCATGCCGGCTGGAATCTTCGCCCTCGTCGTTGTGAGAATCTACGAAGGAGACCGAGCTACTGCAATGAGGGCAATCATGGCATCGATGCTTGGTTGTCTTTTTACCTTGCCGTTATGGCTGGTGCTTGGACGGCACTTGTTCGGCTTCTAAGCGATTTTAGCCCAAAGAACCGAAATGTAAATCCTTTGCGGATTCCGAAAAAGCCAATAAGGCTAAGAACTATGCACCGGGTGAGGGGGGCAACGGGTTGAGAGTTTGACCAGGAGCGGGAGCCTGCGTAGGAGCAGGTGCTGGTGCAGGAGTTGGAGCTTATGCTGGTGCAGCCGGAGCCGGCTTATTTGCACCCCGAGCAGGAGAGGTGTCGCTGAAACCGGGAGAACTGACTTCACCATAGTTCGCCTTTGCGTCAAGAGTCTCGTAGATATTCGTAATCGAGGTTTTGAGCTTACTGTACTCCTCGGCGTAGATAAGAGAAATTAAGTAGTTTTTGAATTCCTTACGGTCCCTGATGATCTTCAGGTCGAGCTCTTCCATTTCCTGAGCAAACTTGATGTGCATCTTGTCGATTTCGGAATCAAACTTCTTGTGCTCCTTTTCCAAATGCTGCTTGGCTCTGGCTACTGCACCGATCAAGTTGCGACTGTTGCGACAATCCTTGGACGTGAAGTCGTGAAAGGATATGATCCCGGAAGCCAAAGCGGCGGCAAAAGCTGTTATCTCGGCCTCGCCTTTCTGAGCTTCTTTGGTAGCCCAGCCTTCGATTGCCTTGAGCAACCGGGATACAGCGGCCTTCGCTTCGTCGGAATCCGACAGATGTACTGAGTCGTCGTCCATTTAATGGTCAGGGGTAAGTGATGAGAGAAAAAGTTGGAGAATATAATAAAAAGATTAAGAGAATAACTAATTGTCAAATTATTTCTAACCGAATTTATTACTTCCCGGTCCGGGGGGCAAACTATTTCCCAATTTTTTGCTCGTAATCCCTTAGCTGGTCACGGACTACGCGATTGAGGAAAATCATCCCAAGGATATTCGGAAAGGCCATTCCCAAGATCATCAAATCACTGAAATCGAGAATATTTTGCGCTGTGATGACCGAACCCAGAAAGCTGAAAAGTAAAAAAACGAGTTTGTAGGCGACGGAGGAACCGTCACCGAACAGCCATACCCAGCAACGCTCTCCGTAATAGGACCATGAAATCATTGTCGAGAAAGCGAAGAGAAAGACAGCAACCGATAGGACGTAGGGGAACCAGGGAATCACGCTTGCCATTGCCGCGGAGGTGAGCGCACCGCCCTTGTTGCCATCTATGTAGTTCTGGAGGGTTTGCTGCTGACCTGGGTCCGCGGAAAAGGTGGAAGGGTCGTAGACCCCCGTTATGATGATGACGAGAGCCGTCATGGTGCAAACGACGATCGTGTCGATGAAGGGTTCCAGCAGGGCTACCACACCTTCTTCCGCGGGGTGGGAAACCTTGGCCGCAGAATGAGCTATGGCGGCCGATCCGATGCCGGCTTCATTGGAGAAAACTGCCCTTTTGACGCCGATTATGAGAATTCCCAAGAAGCCCCCGAGTCCGGCTTCGAAACTGAACGCGCTCTCGAAAATCAAAGCAAAGGCTCCCGGGATGGCAGTATAGTTCATGCCGAGTATTACCACGCAAGCAAGCAGGTAGACCCCGCACATGGTCGGCACGATCTTGGAGGCAACCTTGGCGATGCCCTTGATCCCTCCGAGAATAACGAGGCCTACGAGAATCGTCATGGTCAATCCGTATGCCCATGGGAATTCTTTCAGGATGGGGAACACGGATTTGATCAGGTCCAAGGATTGACCGACCTGAAAGGCGTTACCCCCGCCAAAGGAACCTCCTATGCAAAGTATGCAGAACAAGCCCGCCAAGAAGCCTCCGAGGTGCTTGAAATTAAGCTCCTTCATACCTTCGGAAAGGTAATGCATGGCCCCCCCCATGATTTTCCCGTCGGGCCGGACCTTTCGGTATTTCTGCCCGAGGAGGCATTCGGTGAACTTGGAGGACATGCCGAGAAAGCCGACGAGAATCATCCAGAAGGTAGCGCCCGGGCCGCCCGTCCCGATTGCAATGGCTACCCCGGCTATGTTGCCAAGCCCCACGGTTGCCGAAAGTGCGGTCGTGAGGGCCTGAAAGTGAGTGACTTCCCCTTCGCTGTCCTTGGAATCGTGTTTACCTCTCACAAGGTCGATGGCATGCTTGAATAACCGAACGTTCACGAAGCGCATCCGAAAGGTGAAGAAAAGTGCGCCGCCCAAAAGCCAAGCTACAACGAGGGGCATTTCAAGACCCGGAATTTTCCAAAACAGGAAGGATGCAAGGGGGGCTACGACGTACTCACCGAAAAATTGGTCGACGTGATCTTGCCATCCATTGACCGGGGAATTTGTTTCTCCAAGGCAGGCATTCGTGACGAACAAAAGCGCCAGGCAGCCAAGGATGAATCTTTTATTTGGTATTTGATCAGGCATTTTTGCTTGGATGGTTGTCATTGAGATTGAGATTTCGCTTGCCTAAGGGCAAGGGTTAAGATGACTGAAAACCATGACGGAGGCATTATCTCGAAGATGGGTTTGATTGATCGATACCTGGGTCTGGAGTGGATCAAGTGGTTCGTCTTGGCCCTGCTCTTTTTGTTTTCGGTTTTGTTCATACAGGCTTTTTCGGACGATACCGATTCCTTCCGATACGTGAGCCAGCACGGTGGCTACGCATACTTGCTGGATTGGGTTCTAGGATACTTTCCATGGGTTCTCCCGATTTCTAGTTTTTTGGCAACCCTCGTCTCACTCGGTTTCTTTTCCAGAAATTCCGAATTACTAGCGCTCCGGGCCCTAGGGAAGTCGAGCGCGGGTTTAGCCGCCCCTTATCTTTTGCTGGGCTTGTTGGTATCGTCACTTTGTTGGTTCTCCAAGAATTGGCACGATCCATTGACGAATAGTGGGCCGCGGATGGCTGAAAATCCGACTTTGTCGTCATTCAGGATGAAAGTCGGACAGGAACGAATTTGGCATTTTACCAAATTCGACGAGAGGGATCTTTCGGGTGAGGGGGTACATGTTTACGCCTATGATGGGGATGGTTCCGATTGCTACCGTATCCGGGCGGAGTCGGCTTCATGGACCGAAAAGGGATGGACTTTTGAGAATGCAAGGTTTCTAGGTTTCCCAACTTCCAGGGGAGTTCCAATGCCGAGGGAGGACGGCATGGGTTTGAGGTGGAAGACCGAGCAAGTCGGGAGCGGATTTATCGTAGGGAAAAGAGCGAGTCCTCGTCTCAATAAGAACTTTTCCAGGCTTTCGCTTCTCCTGCAGAATGACGATCCGACAATCCACTTGACCCTCCGCAATCCACCGGAAGCGCTCACTTATGGCAAGTTGGTCGACGTTATCGAGAGTTATCCCAATCCTGCCTCGGCAAAACTGCGACCCTACGAATTGAGAAGGGCTCATCTTCTCTGGAGCGCCCCCAGTTGCCTCGTCGCGGTCGTTTGCGCTCTCGCTATTGGAATGAGGTCAAAGCCAAGCACCTTGGGACGGATTGCCGGGGTGTCGCTTGTAGGCATCATTCTTTTCTACGTCGTCAGGACTTTTTGCGATGCCTTGGGTGAGAAGGGAATCTTATCCGGTTGGTTCGCGGTCGGGATTCCGTATATTTGCGTTGTGGCCGCATGTTCCCTGCAAATGCTGAGAAATCGGTAGCCCGCGTCCAGGCTGGATTTACTTATCGACTTCCCTAAGCTGAATGCTTTCCACGGTTTTGCCGTCGGCCAGAATGTTGGTTACCGTTACCAATTGGTCTGAAGGGTCGACCCAGCCATCTTTGCGAAGTCTCTTGATCGCATTTTGGATCGTAACTTCCGGATCTTTGGAAAAAGGCATGTGGAACGGCTCGATTCCCCAGATCAGCCTCAACCTGCGGTGTAGTCCCTCAACGTCCGTAAAGGCGAAGAGCGGAGCACCGTTTGGCCTTAATGCGCCAAGCTTGGCGGCGAGGTCACCGCTGCGGGTAAAGACGAGGACGCCGGCGTTTTCAAGCCTCATGGCGAGCATCGCGGCGGATCGGAGCATTTTGGCCTTAGGTCTGAACAGCTTGAGCTCATCGGTGAGTCCAGGTTGAATTTCTGCCTCTATGCGGGCGGAAATTCGGTTCAAGAGCCGAGTGCATTCGACGGGTTGTTTGCCGACGGTCGTTTCCCCGCTCAGCATGAGACAGTCCACGCCTTCGTTGACGGCATTGGCGACGTCGCTGATCTCCGCTCGGGTCGGAACGGGGGAGTCAATCATGGACTCAAGCAAATGAGTGGCGACGATTACTGGTTTCCCGCGGGCCTCACAGGCGCCAACTGCCCGTCTTTGAATAATCGGCAACTCCTCGAATGCGCACTCTATGCCGAGGTCACCGCGAGCGATCATCAAGGCGTCCGACGCGGATATGATTTCATCGAGATTGGTGACCCCTTGCTGGTCCTCGATCTTTGCAATCACTTGGGCTTCTGATCCATTTTCGCTCAGGAATCTCTTGAATAGGTCAATGGCGTCCGCATCACGGGTAAAGGAAAGGGCGAAGTAATCGTGCTTACACTCGATCCCCACAAGGGAATCCCCCCTGTCTTTCTCCGTGAGAGAAGGTAAGTCCGTTTCCGCTCCCGGCAAATTTACGTGACGTCTGCTTCCGAGAACGCATTCCTGCAGTACCTTGCAATGGATGGCTCGCTCTTTCTTCTCCAGCACCTCAAGAGAGATCATTCCATTGTCGAGAAGGACTTTCCCTCCCACTTCAAGGTGGTCCGAGAGCTTCTCGTAACTGACCCGGATATGGACTAATCCATCTCCTTCAGGGGGATTCGATGCCAAATGGTGACTCAGCTCAACCACCTGACCCTCAGCAAGCTCAATCGGTCGGGGCAGGAAACCGGTTCGGATTTCCGGTCCCTTGACGTCCATCATGATTGCAGGTTCTCGGTTAAGGTTCAATCCGATCTCCCTAATTCTGGAAGTGACCTCACGCACCCAGTCGTGTTCTGCGTGAGCCATGTTGAACCGAAATACGTCTACACCTTCGGCAACGAGGGCCTCAATCATTGCCTCGCTTTCGCTCGCGGGCCCAATGGTTGCGATGACTTTAGTCTGCCTGAGGAGCTTTTTCATACCGGGATGCTCTCCGCCGTAGTCGGGTCGACCACGAAGGTGGAGAACTTTTCACCCTGTCCGTGCAGCGAACTGAAGCGGTCTCTTACCAACTGCACGTCGTTGCAGTCCTTGCTCAGATGCATGAGAAAGACTTTCTCCCAGCAGTTTCCATCGATCGAATCAAGCAACTCGAAAGTCGATTGATTGGAAAGGTGCCCGTGCCTTCCACGAATTCTCTGCTTGAGGCTCCAGGGTCTCTTGCTGTCGCGCTCAAGCATCTCAGTACAGTGGTTGGATTCAACCACGAGAATTTTGGCTTGCCGAATCCTTTCCCGGACCAGAGCTGGGACGTAGCCGAGGTCGGTCACCCAAGCCAAGCTACGGGGAGGATCGAACAGATCCTCCTTGCCCCACTCGAAGTAGAATCCGACAGGATCGTAGGCGTCGTGAGGGATGCTGAACGGATGCACTTTGAGGGAAGAGAAAGTGAAGGGCTTTCCTGTTTCGAAGATTTTCCAGTTCGGACGACGAGGCAGTTTCGACTGTATCGCCTGGACGGTATCGCGATTGGCGAAAACGGGGAGTCTGGCGAGCTTGGAGAGCCCCCGAACGCCCGCCGTATGGTCGTTGTGCTCGTGGGTAAGGAAAACCGCATCCAGTTCTTCCAGTTCGATGCCTTCCTCCTTCAGTAGGAAATGAAGCTTCTTGCAGGAAAGTCCTGCATCTATAAGGATGGTCGCGTCGGAGACCCGCAAAAGAGCAGCGTTACCGGAGCTGCTTGAGCCCAAAATCTTAAAGTTCACTTCCACCTTAACACCGATAAAGTACAACCTTAGATTGATAGCCAACCCTAAAGTGAAAAAACACCGTGAAAGGGGATATTGGAGAAGAAATTTTCGATTTGGTAGACCGGGCTGATCGGGTTGTGGGAAAGGCTTCGCGCAGGAGCGTCCACAAGAATAAGCTTCTTCATCGGGCGGTTCATGTCTTTATCCGGTCGGGACCCGAGCGGTGGATCCTTCAAAAAAGATCTTCTCAAAAAGACGAGGAGCCGCTTCTGTGGACAACCAGCTGTTCCGGTCACGTCGATAGTGGAGAGACCTATCTGGCGGCAGCGGTAAGGGAGACAAAGGAGGAACTAGGGCTGACTCTTGAGCCTTCCGAGTTGATCGAAGTCTTTCGCAGCAGCGCCTGCCGAGAAACAGCGAATGAATTCGTTCGTGTTTACGCCTGTTCATGCAAGGACGACCTCAGTCCGGATCCACTCGAGGTTCTTGCTACTAGGGAGCTCACTTTGGCCGAAATTGAGGAAGAGATGGAAGGAAGCCCAGAGGCGTTTTGCAACTCCTTCCGCCACCTGTTTCCCTTTGCAAGGAAGAGGATGAAGAGCTACATAAGCTCCAACTGTTCGGATTCCGATGGCCGTTCCCCCTGAAACCCGGAAACTTCCCAGCCCTTTGGGGTCAGGACCCTTCCTTGGGGGGTTCTCTTGAGGTAGCCTTCCTGAATGAGGAAAGGTTCATGCACCTCTTCGAGGGTATGTTCCTCTTCGCCTACCCCTACGGCGATCGTGCCCAAGCCAACAGGTCCGCCCTTGAAGTTCTCGGCCATGATCAAAAGGATTCTTTTGTCCATTTCGTCTAAACCCTGGGCGTCGATGGCCAAAAGCTCCAGGGCCTTGCAGGCGACGTCCCGATCGATGGTTCCGTCCCCTTTCTCATCAGCATAATCTCTCGTGAAGTGAATGAGATTATTCGCGATCCGGGGAGTTCCACGAGCTCTTCCGGCAAGTTCCTCGGCTCCTCGCTCGTCGATGGGACATTCAAGGAGCTTGCAGCTCCTGAGCACGATCTTGGTCAGGTCCTCTCTTCCGTAGTGGTCCAAACGGGTTTGAAGGGTGAAACGACTGCGCATCGGAGAAGTGAGCAAGCCAACTCTCGTTGTCGCGCCAACCAGAGTGAATCTGGGAATGTCGAGCCTTACGCTTCTGGCGTTCGGCCCCTGGTCGATCATGATATCGATACGATAATCCTCCATGGCGGAGTAAAGGTATTCTTCCACCGTCTTGGGGATCCGATGAATCTCGTCGATAAATAGAATGTCTCCTTCCTGTAGATTGGTAAGCAAACCAGCGAGATCTCCCGGTTTGTCGATCACGGGTCCCGAGGTGACTCGGACTTCCCTTTTCAGCTCCCTGCCTATGATGTGGGCAAGGGTGGTCTTGCCCAATCCTGGAGGACCGCAGAGCAAAACATGCTTGAGCGGCTCCTCTCTTTTCCTCGCTGCGCCGACCATAACCCGAAGGCGTTCGATGGTTTTTTCCTGCCCCGTGAAATCATTGAAGCAAGGAGGGCGCAGGGCGGCTTCTACATCGGGGGAAGCTTGGGGTATCTTTTCGTCGGAAGGGCTCTGGTCCATCTTTAGCGTCCTCTAGCTAAGTTGGGCACCAAAGGCGCTAGGCATCTCGGACTCAGGCAACCTTTCGACCTCTGCCCCCAATCCTTGAAGTTTCTTTTCGAATGCGTCATAGCCTCTGTCCAAGTGGTAAATCCTCTGCACCCAAGTTTCTCCCTCTGCGGCAAGACCCGCAAGGATTAAAGCGGCACTTGCCCTGAGGTCGGAAGCCATTACGGGAGCTCCCGTCAAGGGGGTTCCTCCCCGGATGATGGAACTTGCCCCTTCCAGAGAAATCTCCGCACCCATTCTCAGCAACTCCGGAACGTGCATGAATCTGCTTGGGTAAACCCTTTCCGTGAGAATGCTCAATCCCTTCGCCTTACAAGCCAGGGCACAGGTTTGGGCCTGCAGGTCGGTTGGGAAACCAGGGTAGGGGAGAGTGATTGCCTCCAATGACCTCAGTCCATCCTCATTTGTTTTAACAGAGATTTCGTTTTCGCTTTGAGCATCGATTCGGACTCCGCAAGCATTCATCACGTTGACAAACGCACCGAGGTGATCCAACCGCCCTCCTCGAACGCAAACTTCCCCGCCTGTTATAGCGGCGGCCAAGGCATAGGTAGCGGCTTCAATCCTATCCGGGATTACACGGTGACGACAGCCTCTTAGACTTTCGACTCCTTCAATCTCGATCATGTGAGACCCAATTCCCTCGATGTTTGCCCCCATGTTGCGCAACATCGCACAAAGGTCCGTTATCTCGGGCTCGCAGGCAGCACTGTCTATGGTCGTTTTGCCTGGGGCCAAAACCGCGGCCATTATGGCGTTGGCGGTTCCAGTCACGGTGCTGCCGTGTCTGCCACCCATAAAGATTGAGTTTCCTCTCAGGTTCTCAGCGTTCACTTGGACTACTCCGGCCTTTAACTCGACCTCCGCTCCCATCCTCTGCATGGCTCTGATGTGTAGGTCAATGGGTCGGTTTCCGATGACGCACCCGCCGGGCATAGGTATTTCCGCTTTCCCAAGCCTTCCCACAAGAGGACCCAAGAGACAAACCGAGGCCCGCATTTTTCGGACTAGCTCGTAAGGGGCGCAAGGTACGATTTGACTGGGATTGATTTTCCAAGTGGTAGGGCCGGTTTTCTCGACTTCGGCACCCATCTCGAGGAGGATTTCAGCCATAAACCGGATATCGCTCAAATCCGGAACATTTTCCAGAATACTCTCCTCGGAAGAAAGAAGACTGGCTGCAAAAAGGGGAAGGGCGGCGTTTTTCGAACCGCTTGCGGTTACCGCGCCTTCAAGCTTACGCCCCCCGCGAATCCTAAATACTTCCAAGGCAGTTCTGGAAAAACGTTTTGGCTAGGTTCGGTAACCCTATTTCCCAAAGAGCTTGGAAAGGAAACCGCCAACTCCTGACTTTGAGGGGGCTTCCTTCTTTTTGGAACTGTCGCCTCGTTCGTTTTTACGGGGTCGGTTATCACTCCTTTGCCGTTCGCCTTTGTTTTTCCTATTTCTGTTCCTCGATCTCTTTTTCCTATCGGGATTTTCTCCATCCCTGTCTTGGCCTTTCCCGGGTCGGTCGCTTCTGCCGTCTTGGTTTCCTTTGTTTTTTCTGGGTCTGCGGTTTTCTCTCTTGCGCCTGTCGTTGCCTTGTTTGTCTCCGCCACGTGGATTTCGGCGATCTCGTTGATCTCCGCGGTCTCTGGATTCTCTACGGTCTCTGGGACCTCTTCGATCCCCTTCCTCTCGATCTTCTCTTCTTCGCTTGTTGCCCCCGTCTCTGCGGGACTGCGGGGGTTTGGCCTTGCTCAAGTCGTCCTCAAGGGCTTTCCCCTTGGTCGGATTGATTTCGCCAAACGGTGCTTCCGCACTGGCTCCGGAACTGTTGGACTCAAGTGGTTTCTCATTGGCTCGGTACCAGCGCGATCGAATTTTTGATTTCATGGATTCGGGTATTGAGGATTGGGTTTTCTTTGAGGACAAAGGGGACTAAAACTCATCCTAGGTCCCTGCTCGAGTTGTCCCCTGTACTTATTTTCGTGGTCTTTGTGGGAGGGACGAATTTCCCTGCTCGAAGATTTTCCAGTATGACTTTCTTCTCACTACAATCGATAGGAGTTGCACACAAGGGTAAAGACATCCTGGTGGGCATTAAAACCACTTGCCTAATGCGAACCGTTCGTTCTTATCGGAAGCATGGACAAACTTGAAAACATTTTCAAACTTCAGGAAGAGCTGAATCTTCGGATTGGAGTCAATATGGACGATATGGATGACGAGGAACGCTCCAAGTGGATTCTCAATTACGTTCGAGCCATGCAACAAGAACTTGCCGAACTTACTGATTCAGTGCCTTGGAAGTGGTGGGCGAGTTATCAAGAGTTCGACAAACAGAACGCCAAAGTCGAGATCGTCGACCTTTTTCACTTTCTAATCTCGCTTGCCCAAGTGATGGGAATGAGCGCCAAGGACGTTCATGAGGCATACCTCAAGAAGAATCAAGTCAACCATGACCGTCAGGAGTCCGGATATTCAAAGAAGGACGAGGACGACTCACGCCATATTTAGGGTGTGGGAAATTCAGGGTTCCCAAGGGTGCGCTCCCTATCCTCAGGAAGACTAGGCGGATAAACCGCCCAGCAACTGGGCGCACCTTGATTTTTTGCGGGATACCTTGTTGGCGTGAACCAAGTTGTTTTTCTGAGCTTTATCCAAGGCGGAGATCAAGGAGGTGGAGATTTCCTTGGCGAGTTCTCCGTTCTTTTCCTCAACCGCAGAAAGAAATTTCTTTTCTAGAGTTTTGAGCCGACTGGAGACCGAACGATTCTGAAGGTAGCGAGCCTTGTTTTTGCGAATATTCTTAAGGGCGGATTTTGTGTTAGCCATAAGCGGTTAGGATTATGGATTTGTTAGAGCGATCGTCAATTTCAAAACAAATCTCAATAAAGTGAATTCCGAGAAGCTATAAGCCGGATTCCGTTACCCAAATCGCTGAGGACCTGAATAGTCATTCATTTATCTATCAATGCGTACATTGATTCCTCTAGGTGAGGATGCGACGTACCCGAAACCATTGAGCGGGCCACCCGGTTTCCTATTTCGCCTTGCATCGGATTGGGTTTACATTGCCCACGAGGTTGCCCTGGTGGCGGTGGGCTCTTACCCCACCTTTTCACCCTTGCCTTCGTCGGAAGGCGGTTTGTTTTCTGTTGCACTGGCCGTGAGCCTGCCTTGACGCAAGCCCCCCCCGTTTTCACAGGGAATCCTGCCCTTTGATGTCCGGACTTTCCTCTATTCGGACCGTGGTCCGAACAGCGAATGACCGCTTCTCGGAAATTCACTTTTATTGCTATACTCATTGGGAATTCAAGTGGATGGCTTGAAAAGGGGGGGTAGCTTTTTATCTCTCGACGTATACGATTCTCCCGCATTGATCGCACTGCGTGATCTTTTGCTCTACCAAAACGGATGAAATTACGTCGTTGGATACGCGCAAATTGCACCCAGAGCATTTTTGATCCTCAATGGGAGCTACGTACGGGGGGTTGGTGAGGATTTTCTTAGTCCGGTCGTAGACTTCCAGCATCGGGGTTTCGACCTCACCGCGAGAAGCGCTGATTTCCACCGCTATCGCTTGTAAGTCCTGCTTCAGTTCTTTTTCGCGTTCAAGAAGCTCGCTTCTTTGTTTCTCCAGGTCAACCACCCGGAGGGAGATTTTTTCTTCCGCGATTCTTGCAGTCTCGCGTGCGTCGTCAATTTGCAAAAGAACTGCTATCTGCTCGTCTTCCTTCTCGGATTGGGTGGTCAGAAGGGACGCGATTTCATTTTCCAAGGCTTGGTATTCCTCGTTCTTCTTGACCTCGAGTTGTTTGTTTTTTTGCCGGGCAACCTGCTCGCCAATGGATGTAATCTCCGTTTCCAGCGAATTGTTAAGAGTTTCCATGCCCTTGAGTTCCTGCGTTGCAATTGCAATGGATTCCTTTTCAACAGCTATCTTCCGTTCGAGACCATTGAGGATTCCGGGAAGGTTGGCTAGTTCCTTGGCCAGGCTTTTTTCTCGCCGGTCTCGACTGTGAAGGAGGAGCAGTGTTTTGAATTCGGGATTATTGGAAAGCATCTTGGTGAATAATTGCTGACTGAATGGGCGACCATGATGCATCCTCCCCATGAGTATTACAAGAACTTAGCGGGATTGTCCGAACTCGCTATCCTCTTTCAAGTTGAATAATTGAGCCATACTTGGGAGAATCGACTTGGAATGGAAATTAAAGATCGAGTCGAGGAGGCAATCTTGGCTTTTGCCTTGGGCGAAGATGAAAAGGCGGAGAGCTCGCTTTTGGGTATAGTGAAGGAAGCCCCTTCTTCCGTAGATGCGCTCAGGGCCCTTTCGGAAGTTTCCCTATCAATGGGAAAGGTCGAACAGGCTGAGTCGTTCTGCAGGTCCGCCTTGGAGGAGTGCCCTGATGATTTGTCGCTGATGGTTACCCTTTCTAGGATTTTGGTACGCAAGGGAGATAAGGAGGGTGCCGAGGAAGCCGCCGCAAAGGCTCGGATTCTCGGATGGAAGGAAGAACTTGCCGAAGACGGGACAACTACTTAGAACTCGAATCGCGCGTTAATCCCGCTCCTATTATTGAACATTAATGATGCAAATCAAAAAGCACAGCCTGGAATTCGAGAAGCCCTTGCTCGACCTCGAAAAGCAACTGGAAGATCTTCTGCAGTCTTCCAAGGATTCGGACTTGGATTTCTCAAAGGAGATCAAAGGAATTGAAAGAAAAATCGAACAAACCAAACGCGAAGTCTATTCCGACTTGACGCCATGGCAAAAGGTACAGTTGTCCAGGCACCCGAATCGTCCCTATGCCTTGGATTATGTGGAGAGAATCTTCACGGGCTTCGAGGAATTTCACGGAGATCGTCTTTTCAAGGATGATGCGGCTATCGTAGGCGGGGTGGCGGAACTAGATGGTCGCAAGGTCATGGTCATCGGTCAGCAGAAAGGACGCAACACCGAGGAGAACCTTAAGCGAAACTTCGGCTGCCCTAACCCGGAAGGCTACCGCAAGGCTCTTCGTCTAATGAAAATGGCCGACCGTTTTTCCCTTCCGATCATCTCAATCATTGATACCCCCGGGGCCTTTCCTGGCATTGGAGCTGAGGAAAGACACGTCGCTGAGGCGATAGCCGTTAACTTGCGGGAAATGGCGTCCCTGCGAGTTCCCATAATAGCTTTGGTTATAGGCGAGGGGGGGTCGGGAGGCGCGCTTGGGGTTGCCTTGGCGGATCGAGTCATGATCCTCGAGAATGCCTACTATTCGGTGATTTCCCCCGAGGGTTGCGCCGCTATTCTATGGAAGGATCGCGCGTTCTCTTCCGATGCCGCCGAAGCCTTGAAACTCGATGCATCCGAACTCCTCAAGTTGGGAATCGTCGACGAAATTCTTTCAGAACCCACGGGTGGAGCTCACAGGAGCTGGGACGAGGTAGCGTCGACGGTCGAAGAATCCTTGTCGCGTGAGCTATCCAAACTTTCAAAAAGCAAGAGCGAAAACCTGATTTCGGCCCGTTACGAGAAATTTCGCTCAATAGGTCAGTTTGTAACCGGCTCTCCCTAGGGGCTCAATACGGCGCCCGATCCGCCGTCGCTCTGGTCAATAACTCCGATGATATCGTTTCTCAGCCTCATCCGCATCCTTTGGACCGCTTCGATCTGTTGCATCAAGTTGTTGTTGTCCGCGTTCAGGATGGCAATTTGTCGGTTATATTCGTTTTCCCTGCTTTGCCCTTCCAGAAGGTCGCTCCTCATTCGGGAGTTCTCCGCCTCCAAGTTTCTCAAGCCATTTTCCAAGGACTGTTCTCGGTTTGCGATTTCGCTGAGTTGCAATTGAAGCTGCTGAGACTCGCGAGCCAGCTTCTGGTAGGCGGACGTACCACTGTTCTGCATTTCCTGCAGCTCATTTTGAAGTTGGAGATTCCGGTCTTCCAAAATTCTGGCATTTTCATTGAGAAGTCTTTCGTTGCCGACGACCTGGCTAAGTTGAATCTCAAGCTGTCGAGCCTTTTCCTTGTAGAAATCAGATTCACCCTTGAGGGAGCTTGACTCTTCGAGCAGGGCTTGGTTTTGCAAGTCTATATCTCGTACTTTCGTAATAAGACCCTGCTCGTTGGTGTTCATGTTTTGAAGCTCAAGCCTCATAAGATCAATGGCCTCTTCCATGCCACCGTTTTCGGTTTCGAGATTCTTGGTTTTCGCCAAAAGCATTTCGTTGGCGTCGCGCAGTCCCATGAGTTGTTCGGAGATTCTAGACTCCTCGATGCCAAGGGAAGTCAACTCGGAACGTAAGAGGGACAGTTCTCCCTTCATTGCTGATTCCGAGAGCTTAAGCTCGTTGTTCTTCGCGATCCACAGGTCGAGATCGGTCTTTAGTTCATCGTTAAGTTCCTGAAGATTAGCGATTTGCTCACCCTTGCGGGCTGATTCGAATTTCAACTCGTTGGCCAAGGCCCTCAGGGTTTCAATTTCGGCTTGTAGAGCCTCGTTTTCAATCTCCATGTCCCTTTGCTTCTCTTTGATAGATTCACCCTCGTTGATCAGGATCGCATTCCTGTCCTTGAGCAAATCCTCCACTCCGCCAAGCCGAGCGACTTCATTTCTAAGGCCACTGACGTTCTCTTGGAGTTTGAGTTCGTTAGCTTCCACCACCTTGAGTTGGGAATCTTTGCTTTTGAGTAGGGCTTCGGTGTCGTCAAGCTTTTGTCCCTGTGATTCCAAGTCTATTACCAGTCCGGCCATCTTTTGGTCAAGAGCGGCGTTTTCCCTCTCCAGTTTGTCGTTTTGTGACTTCAGTTTTTTATTCTCGGCGGACAAGGAGTTGTTTTCGGCCAAGATGTCGTTTGCCCTTCTTTGGATCGTCGACTTGCCCAGTTCAAGCGTACGAATCTTCGAGTAGTTACTCTTTTCCTGGGCGTCGAAAGACTTCTGGGAGTTTTCAAGCCTTCTGTTTCTAGCCGTCAATTCCTTGTTTCTTTGAACGAGATCCTGCTCGTCTGCCTTCAGTTCCTGCAATTGCCTTCTTAGCCTTGCGTTGGTGTCGTCTAGGTACTGATTGCTGGTGTTTGTCCTTAGCCCTTCCTGCCTGATTTTGGACATTTGATTCTCAAGGGTCGCAACCTTAGCCAAAGCCTCGTTGAGAGACTGCCTCAGACCCTCTTCAATACTGGAGTTGGGCGGCAAAGACGTTTGCTTATCGGTGATCAGTCCTCGAGTTTTCTGAATGAGGGCATTGTGCTTGGACACAAGTTGGTTGTACTGCGCTATCAGGTACTCGGGATCACGCAACTGCTCGTCACTGGGTTCCTGCGAAAAAAGTGGAAGGAAGAACGCCAACAGAAGACTGCTTATACAAGTTGATTTCATGGTAAAATAGGTTCTGAATCATAACATTCCATCAAAGAACATCGATAACAAGAAGAAATTTCCATACGAGAATCGTTGCTAGGAGAGAGTTGATGCTCTTCTCAGACGATCGTTGATGGCAGCGATAATCCCATTAGTGTCTCGCAGAAGAGCGACGTGAATCAGCTTCTTCTCGAAAAAGTCTGCCGCCCTTAGGGTTGCATAGAGATTACGGGCGATTTCCTCAGGCTCATCCGTCTTGGAGAAAGAAAGAACTTTTGCTGGACTACTGCTTTGGATCAGAGGGATCATCCCGTCGTGCGGGGCAATGATCAAGTCGTCCGAAGTGAGATCTTCAAGTCCGAGAATCTCATCGAAGCAACTATAAAGCCGCACCGATGTTTCGGGTGCATAGTGCTTGAGGGACAAGCCCGGTGATTTTTGCGGTTCCCCCTTTTTGGTTCTCGGCAGACCGCTCAGGATTTCAATCCCAAGGAACTCCTCGAGTGTATCCTTGGCGATGGGGCCAGGTCTGAGAATGCTTGGCTTCTCTGAGGTTAGGTCAAGAACGGTTGACTCTACCCCAAAGGTGCATTTTCCTCCGTCGAGGATCGGGAGTTCGCTGCCGAAGAACTCGAGGACTTCCTTGGCGTTGGTAGGGCTTAGTTTGGAGTGGGGGTTTGCGCTTGGTGCCGCAAGGGGTTGACCAACTTCCTTCAGAACAGTTCTGAAAAGGGCGTGCGAAGGGGAGCGTACGGCTACCGTTTCGAGGCCAGCAGTCACATTACCGGGGAGCTCGTCTCGCTTAGGTAAAATAAGAGTAAGGGGACCAGGCCAGAATTCGTTGCAAAGTAATTTCGCAATCGGGTTGAGGACAGCCACCATCTGGGCCTGATCAAGGTCCAGAACATGAACGATCAGAGGATTGTCCGATGGTCTTTTCTTGAGCTGGAAAACCTTGTCGACGGCTTGCTCTTCAAGCGCCAGACAAGCCAACCCGTAAACCGTTTCGGTGGGAAGTGCTACAATATCTCCGCCCAATAAGGCGTCGATGCATCCTCTGAGGCTAGCTCCCCGCAAGAAGGCCGATTTCCAATTTTAACCCTGCGGAGACAGAAACCTCCTACAAAGCCAGTTGCATATGACGAGATTTCTTAATCAACTTGGAAACCTTCCTCTGTTGCATAGGAGTGAGTCCGGTATACTTTCTTGGGAGGATCTTGCCGGTATCCGTAGTATACTTGGAAAGGGCTTCCTTGTCCAGAAAGGTGTAGTTCTCGGGGTTACGGCTCTTTGCAGGCTGGTTTTCTTCTTGTGACATGAGGTGATATTAAAAGCTTTTTTCCAGTCTTTGCAATGACATAAGTCCGGAGAGCTCGATTGGAAATTAGTACAATTCGTCGTTGACGATGACAGGCGGATGGTCATTATATTCTGCCATGAAAGTCGTATCTTCCATTAAAACGTTGAAGAACAGGCATCCCGACTGCAAGGTTGTACGCAGACGCGGTCGTCTTTACGTCATCAACAAAACCAACCCTCGCTTCAAGGCCAGACAGGGATAAATTTTCGTGAAAAAAGACATTCATCCTAATTCCAACCCCGTTTGTTTCGTGGATGTTTCAAGCGGAAGGAAATTCGTTACCGAATCAACTGCCAAGTCACAGAAGACCGAGAATATTGACGGGGTTGATCATCAGGTTATCGTTCGGGACGTTACGATGGACTCCCACCCAGCCTACACCGGCGAGAAGCGCTTTGTGGATACGGCCGGAAGGGTGGAAAAATTTCAGAGCAAATTCTCTCGCAGGAGCTAGGTATTTATGTGATGCTGTAAATTCGTTTACAGTATATGCCCTCTAGTTTTCCAAACGTTTGCTCTGCTCTAAGTACAATTCTTTCAGTTTTTGCGTGTACGCTAGGATGCTCGATCGCATCCGCTGATAGTATCAAAATGGCCTTCGTGCCGACCGGCACTGTCTTGATGGGGTCCGAATCAAATCAGCCTGATGAAAAGCCCTCCCATTACGTCTCCCTTACCGAGTACTTCGTAGATGTCTACGAGGTTCACATATGGCATTGGGAAAAGGTGGCTTCTTGGGCCGAGGCCAATGGTTATCAATTCTCCGATTCGGTTAAGCAAAGGAAAGACGGCCCTTGGTGGTATCAGGATACCTCCAGCCTGATTTTCCCCATGAACATGGTTAATTGGTATGATGCGGTAAAGTGGTGCAATGCCAGATCCGAGCTTGAAGGAAGAATTCCGGTATACTACGAGGATGCGAATCAAACTACCGTTTATCGATCGGGGGAGCATAACCTAACCAGCCAAAACGTCAATTGGACTGGAAGCGGCTATCGATTACCAACCGAAGCCGAATGGGAACGGGCCGCTCGAGGCAACTCACCTTCATCCTCGCAGGACTACAGTTGGGGAAATTCATTCCTAAACGGGGCAATGGCTAATTATTCCTTGAGTGGTGATGAATTTGATGACGCCTCTACCCCGGTCGGTTACTACAATGGGGGGCAAAAAATCGTCTTTAACGACAACAGTCGAGGAGGGGAATCCACAAGTCCGTCCAATGTCGTAAATGGGTTCGGTCTCTACGACATAACTGGAAACGTAAGTGAATGGTGCTGGGATTGGTATGACTCATCCTGGTATGACGATCCTTCATCCAGACTTCAAGATACAAGGGGTCCTGAATATGGTCAGCTTGCCGATACTCAACCACGCCGGATAGCCAAAGGTGGGAATTACAAAAGCTTTTCGGAAAGCGATCCTGCAAATTCCCTTAGGATAGCTAATCGTGCCTGTTGGCGTCCTGATTTGGCTGCCAGATTTAGGGGTTTGCGATGCGTGCGGGGGAACTATGATGATCCGCTCTGGGTTACGGCCGTCGCTCACGGTCATTTTCCAAATTGGTATTTTCTGGATTGGTTTGGATATTACTACAAATCGGACTATACATGGGTGTTTCATGGTGACTTCGGATGGATTTATCCCAACGGGAAGGGGTCATACGACAATTGGCTGTATTTCCAGGGCCACGGCTGGTTGTGGACAAACCGATATTGTTATCCGTATTTTTATTCGTCGGTCGATTCGAATTGGTACAAGTACGACTTGACGGGAACCGAGCTTGGCTGGTTTGAAAAATCCACCGATCAGTCGAGGTTTCGCTGGGGACGGGTTTACGATCGATAGATTCATGTCCTGTGGCTGATTGACTTTTTGGCTTTCTCTCCGAGTCCCGATGAAAAAAAAAAGAAATTCTCTTGACGAAAGTGTCAGGAGATGGTTTTTTCGGAACCTTTCTCTCGTTTT
>CEUU01114549.1_pt1 | contig 20869 bp, 15 predicted proteins | sample 531321 | NCBI WGS metagenome assembly CEUU01 (sample SAMEA2622658, study PRJEB7988) | marine metagenome | isolation source: saline water (ENVO:00002010), including
GAGTTCCAGATTATTTCATCCTGATCATCCCAATCCCATTGTGTAGTAAAACTCCAGTTTACTACCCATAAATCATCAACTAGTTCTACCGATGATTCTGCTGGAATTAATGAAAGGAATTGTGAACCAATGTCTTGAGTGAATACCTTTTGACCGTTTATATCTGTTACTTTGACTCCGATGTAATCTCCATTCGATGAAGTTGCTGTAAGTCTAACAGAATCAATTAGGTTATTATTATCAGAATGAAAATGTGTAGTAGTAACTGTCTGGACATTACCATCAGGATAAAATGTCGAAGGTGGGGTAAAAGGTTCATTAGTTATTAACAAATTATGAACCACTGAGCCGTTTAAACTAATTCCACCGCGGTCGGAAACATATGATAAATTATACCTGACAAATGTGGCAGTTCCATTATCGTTACTAGATTGATGGTAAGGGTCATAAACCGATTCTAAATTTGTGATATTCTCTACTAAATCATAACCAATGGACATAGGACCAATACCTATTGAAATATTAGAATTTATGCTAGAGTCTAATAATTCTAATTCAACGTCCAGAATATTAAATAATCGATTATCCTCTATTATTTGGTTTAAGTTAGTTAATTTACCTGTTATTGGCAATTGTATAACTGATTGCTGTCCAATATTTTGAATGTTTACAATGGTTGACTGTCCTAAGCAGGTCACAGAAAAATTAGCTGAGAAGTTGTGTTGAGACTGATGACTCAAACCATTTTGGTTAGATAAGTTATATTCAATATTATTTACAATCATTGACATTAGTGCAGATTCAATGCTAGCATTAGCTGGAATAATTGACTGGACTGAATTAATCTCATTTTCCTCAAAAACAAATTCCATACCACGATCCTTAGAATCAGATATCGTATTAACTCCACTTTCTGTATATCCATAGAATCTATTTTGCCATCCAAAATGACCTACATTTGTTTCTGATTGGAATTCCCAATCAACCACACCATCATTTAGTACATCAACTACAGGGTTTAAGGCAGGGTTGACATAATACCCTATAAGATAAAAATAGTATAAATAATCGTTTGGATTTAATTCAATTTCCACTGAAAAACCTGGTTGAGGTTCGTCGAGGGAAATAATTTGATTTAAGTTCGGGCTGGAATTTACCAGAACATTTCCGTTAATGTCCTTCAATGTTACCACTGCATCTCCAACTCCAGTTAATGCGAATTTCTTCATTGGTCTTGAGGAATATAAAAATTCACTTGAAAGGATATGTGTTTGCCCATCTGAGACGGTCATATTTCCTAATTCATCTACTTCAATTCCAATATCTGGTACGTCCCACCCATTATTTACATAATAATTCGAATCAAATGAACGTATTCCACCGAAAAAAAGTTCGCTTAAAGTCGGTGACACATTAGGATCATTAGTTCCAAAATTCAGTTCAATATGTATATCTCCGTACAAATCCAAATCTAATCCTGCTATAGAAAAAGGAAAAGATAAATTTTCAAAACCAGGAATAACAACCCCCGCAGAATCAAGTAAAGAAGCACCAATCCAAGTCTCATTTGGCAAATTCATAGTTGCATCTAAAAATCCCGCTCCGAGATCATCTAGAGTTATCAAATTACTTTTCCATTTACCTTCCCTTAAGAAATAATCAACTTCTATGCCTAAATCGTCAAGGTACCATGCAGCATAATTCCATAACCCATCAGAATTATATTCGAATCTAAATTGAACTTCCGAACCTTGATATTCATCCAAAGACCCTCTCATTTTTTCCCAACCAGGGTGATTATTACAAGCTCCACCGCCACTCGTTTGACCATATCCTTGGCCTACAAATGCATTAATTCCCGGATACCATCCATCTGCAGTAGGACTTGTTATTTGCCCATCATACCAAGTGTTGTTGAATCCACCAATTTCTGTGGGATGGAAATGAGTGAAATTACTGCCATTAACAGATATAAATACAGCACCACCATCATAGTTAGGTTCCCCACAAACCCAACTGTTGAAAGATAGGAAACTCGAAGCATTTTCTACAACAGAATACATCGGTGTTGTAAGTCTAGCAAAAGTCGAGCCTGATGCTTGTCCATTAAGTGAAATACCATATCCATAATCGCCAGATGTAAATGAGACAGGACCATACCCTGGGTAACTTGTAGGGATCTGACCGAACTCCCATTCTGAACCTTGTGTTATCTCTAATTCAACTTCAAATCCAATAGCAGATTCTGGTACTGGGTTTTCAAAACTATCGAAGAAGGAATATTTTCCAATGGAATTTATTACATGACTCCACTCATCTATGCCTAAATTCCCACTTGGATTAAAGCCACCGTATGGTGCTTCTTGGTGCCAACCGTTATCGCCGTTATTAAAATCATCAGAAAAATAGATGTTGGCATTCTGATCCTCAATACTCAGGTTATTGACGAAAACTCCGCAGTGATTGGAGTACTGCGGGAATGAACATCCCAGAGAGTTATCTGTGGAAACCCTGATTCTGAACCATGTAGATGAATCTCCAACATAACCTGGTGGATATCTGTACTGTAAAAGTTCAAAACCTTGAGAATCTCCTGGTACCCCTGAAGAAGAACTACCAGGGACTGGATTAGCAGATAAACCTACAGCGATGACCTCTTCCCAAGAAATGTTATCCTTACTTACCTCCACATACATATTATCTCCGTTATTACCTCCCTGTAATGCCCAATGTGCTTCAAAATATATTGAAGGATCCATTGTTGCTGAACTTAAGTCCACAGGGAAAACCAATGATCCACCTGCTCTATTGGCGTAATGACCGTTTGGATTATTACAGCCATCCGCTGGTGAACATCCAAATAACCAAGCATCATAATTTAAAACACCTGAATTAGTAATTGAAACGTTATCTAAGTACCAACCTGGACGCTCTAAAGAGTCATTAGAGGTTCTAAAATTCCACCTAAATTGTAAAGTGTTCGAATTAACAATATCTGAAACATTAGACAAATTAAATTCAGATGTCACCCACCCTGATGCATTACGACCAGCCCATACTGGGAACCCGTGCACACCACCATTAATAGGGAGAGATTCTGGAATGATACTCAATGTAATATTTGTATTATTCAGTGCACTTGAATTGAATGGAGTTTCGTTACCTTGATCTATGCTATTTAGAGTTGTACCAGAGAATCCGGTGTAGTTAGCTACTAATCCCTCTTCTGTGATTACTTGCCCAATTACTGGGATATTGGTAGGAATTGTTCCGTAGACATTTATAGTGCTATTTTCTCCGTCATAATCTCCATTTAATGTGAACTCGAGTTCATTTAGTTCTGGATTTAGAGTATTAGTGTATCCACCTTCTGGCTCGATGTAATTCCAAGGACCTGAGTCAACTCTGTATTCTAGCCATGCTCCGTCTCCATCTCCATTAACGTCAGAACTAGTGTCAAAATGATACCAATGATCGAACGTTAAAGTAAAATCATTGGGGTTGGAAGGCGTCAAAAATGCAGGTAATTCGAGTGATTGATAAATTTCTCCTCTGATATATGAATTTGGATTAGTTCCTAATAGGTAGCTACCGTTGGTAGTACTGGCAGGAATTTCTCCGAAAGAAAGATTGTAAACGCCATTAGTCGGTGTAAGAGTTGGAAACACTAAATCGGTAATATCCCACAAACCTGGATCTGTACCTACAGATTGTAAAGTTCCTGGTCTTGAGTAAATCAACCCTGTTTCAAAATCTGTCATTTGATTTACGGTGGGGTCTGGTAATAATGACAATAGATCCCCGAAATGACTTAGAGTGGTACCGTCGTATGTGCCATTGGAAAAATCTGTTCCCACGGAACTTAGATACAATCCATAATCTGCATCAACCATCCCATCCACACCAACATCAACCCAACCATCTCGGATTGTAGCATTTCCAGGAACTAAAAATCCATTCACAATTTTTTCGTCTCCAGATGAATTAATCTGATTTGGACCAGTCCAGTTCGTAATTGCTGCATTTACTGTTGGAATACAAAACATAAACACTAATATTAAACCAACGATTTTTTTATTGTTGCCATAGTTTTTTCTGAGGTCATACGTCATTTGGATACCCTACACCTCCCATGGGTGGGCATAATACATTTGAAACACACGCTTAAGAGTTCATAAAAAAGATGAAAATAGGGTGAAATTAATTTTTCGATATTAAAATGGCGCGATGGGAGAGATTTGAACTCCCGAGTCCAAGGGACACGTGATTTCCAGTCACGCGCAATACCAGGCTATGCGACCACCGCTCAGCCTTCCGTATACAACTCACTAAAAAAGTGTAAGTATAGTTAAGCAGTAGCGATTAAAAAAACATACATGTTCCGATTGGATGTTTGCCACTGTGGCTCAGGGGTAGAGCGACGCCTTGGTAAGGCGTAGGCCGCGAGTTCAATTCTCGCCAGTGGCTCTTGAAATTTATTATATCAAATTCTATTTTTTCGAATTGTTTGTGCAAGTTATCATATGTATAAATTGACACAGACAACTATGGCGGCGTCTAACCCTGCGGAAGTTAGTGCCAATATTTCAATTAAAAAAATTAATCTAAACGAAATTGAACTAAATAAGAATCTAACTCAATTTCATCCAATGTTCTCAAAAGTAGATGAGTTGCGAAAACAAATATATTACTTGAGTACATTACTAAAATCAACATGGGGGAAATCTGAGATAATTACTATTTTTATTGGGTCTCTGGCAGTAGTTCTTGGTGCGTTTACTTTTGATGGCGAATTGAGTGAAGGTGGAGATTTTCTAAAAGTAGGTATTTCTCCATTAGGTGATGGACTTAGTGCGATATCACCGGTAAGTTTTTTCCAATTAATTCTTAGCCTGATATGTTGGATTTATTTCATTTACAGGCTCTGGGAACACTATCCACTAATGAAAGGGCAGTCAGTTAGCCTACTTTTCATGTGGTTCAGCATTACTGTAATGAATATCTCATTACATCAAGGAGCACCATCATTCCCCTTAGAATTTAGTACAGATGGCATCACTATTACTCTTGGTTCATTGATAATGTCGATATTTTTAGGATTTGTTTTTACAAGAGCAGTTGTAGAGACTAGAGATATTCATGTCGAAGAAAAATTCCAAGATCCCGACCCCAGAGTTGTTGCAGATGCGCTTTACAACCACAGTTTATTAGGTTGGGTTGGAATTTTATTTATCTGGACTGCATCATGCTTCGTTAGTTCATGGGCTGGAACACACTATGTTTCCGTTCGGCCGCATGGAAGTTTTATCTGGCAGATTACATACATATTTTTCGGAATTATATCTGTAGCTGGAATGTGTATTCTACTGTGGTATCCGCAATTTTTGCTCGGTTCAGGTGAAATTAAAATTAAATCAAAAAGGGCCAGAGAAATTGACGATTTAGAAATAACAATGAATTTTTTCCCAGAACAAGGTAAATGTCCTGAATGTAATCATCACTCTTCCGTTTCCAGAGATACTGAAGGATTGCCCAAAATTAAGTGCCCTACTGAAAATTGCCAAGGTGAAGGTACAATCAATACAAAATGTAATCTTTGTAGTGAGAAATTACCATCAAGAGTAATTTGTACAAATTGTGGTGTTAGCTCACCAGCATTAAAACATTTAAGCGATCAAGAAGCATGGTGATTAATTGAGTGGCACAAAAAAAACTCAGGAAAAGGTTCATAATAAAAAAAGTGAGCTTCACAACACCAAACTCAAAGATATAGAAATTCACCAGGATTACTCCGATGATGATGAAAATTGGGATGATATTGATGATATGACAATTAAATCAATATTGGCAATATGCACAATTATATTTCTCTTTTTGAGCTCAGGATTGATTTACATTGCTTGGAATAATTGGTGGAATGACGAACTGATTGGACCTGGGACATTCCTAACAAGCAGACAGGAAAATTATGAAAAACTAACAAATTTTCATGAAATAGAGTTAAATGGAGATGGAGTCATTGTTTGTATCGTAGATTCTGGAATCGATCTAACTCATCCAGATTTAAGTGATATTAAACTTGAAGGTTGGAAGGACTTCGTAAATTCAAGAACCGATATTTATGACGATCAAGGTCATGGAACTATGATGGCAGGGATTATGGTTGCAAAAGGAGGATTGACTGGATTAGCCACAGAAGTTAAATTACTAATTGCTAAGGCTTTGTCAATAGATGGTACTGGAACGGATCAAGATGTCTCAGATGCAATAAATTGGTGCGTATCTAATAACGCAGACATAATTTCACTGTCACTGGGCGGCGCCCCTGGAGTTCTACCGTCTTTATTAGGCGGTGATGCTGTAGAAAATTCTGTTGAGGAAGCAATTGATTTAGGAATATTTGTGGTCGCAGCCGCTGGAAATGATGGAGAAGAAGAGAATGATGATGATGTTAACAGTCCATGCAGCGTTGAGGATGTCATTTGTGTGGGGGGAGTAGGCATTGAAGGAGACATTTGGAGTGGGAGCAGTAAGGGGTCAAATAATTTCCAGCTAATTCCACCAAAACTTTCAAGACAAGATCCTGATAAAAAACCAGAATTAGTCGCTCCGGCTGAAAGCGTTCCTGTACTAATTTCAACAAATTCAGGTTCTAACGAACCGAGTCAGAATACCTATGGAACGGCGAGTGGGACATCTGCTGCTACAGTTTACGCATCATCCGCTTTGGCTTTGATGCTTCAAGCAAATCCAGACTTATCACGTAATGGAACCGAAGGGGGTTCCTTAGAAACAATAGAACAGGTGAAACAGTGGATTAAAGAAAGCGTTCTTCCCAAAAACAATCAAGAAGAACATGATGACTACTATGGTTATGGGATCCTTCAGGTTGATTCCTTAATTAACAGAGCTACTTAGGTATAATGCCGACCAATGTAGTGGTTTTAAGAGGAGAAAAAGCAACTCTATGTGTATCCTTGATCTCACGAATTAAATCTATCCAATGCTGAAATTGGTCAATATGATCGTTAGATGCTCCCTCAAAGGGTACAGCAGGTTCAACTGTGAGTAAAAGACCATTCTTTGATAGTATTGTCAGGCCATCCCGAATACATTCCACTTGATCCGCATCACCAACATCGATAATTATCAAATCTGATGGAACGGGTGCTGGAGAATTTACAGCTGTTTGAGTCGAACTATTTATTAATGCTTGATTGGAAAGTAACCAAGCATTACACTCACCAACCAATTCTTGAAATTCCATACTCAAAATTTTTGTCCATTCGGTCGCGTTAAATCTTTGAGTTAATCGTAACAAAATAGCAGCAAATTTGTTACCTGATTCTACTATCATATACTCTGGTTTTATCTTTTGTACTGAAAAGATATCTAATAGCCAAGATGAAAGATATCCGATACCACCACCTACCTCGATTATCTTTTTAGGATTATGCCGTAAAGCAATGTCTCTAATTCTCCGAGTAGTTATATAATCCATTGATGAAAGCTCCATATGTTTCAATTGTTCACTTATTGCAGCAGCTAATTGTGGCTCATCTTTGTTCAAATTATCATCTTCTGCCATTAACCAAGCGAGAGCATCTCGTTCACTTGGCAGACTATCCATATTTACGGGTATAAGTTCCCTTTTTCAAATTTTTCCATTACCATGTCTTGAAATATACGTTACAGATGAGATGTTTATTATGGACAATTCCGATACAAGTTGTGTTGCTTCTTGCCCCACCTGTGGAGAAGAAAAAGAACATGAAATTGTAAATCAAAAAGAGGTTGGATCTGGATTAGATGTTAAAGTGAAATGTTTAGATTGTAGTTTAGTACATAAGGTACATATAAGGCCCCCTAAACCTATTTTATTATCATTCTTACTTAGCGAAGGACCAGAAAGTAAAAATGTTAAAATTGATGTTGATGAAGATGAATTATTCAGGGTTGGAGATGTTTTCGAACATGATTTGAAAACATGGAGAATCAATACAATTGAATCAACCCATAATAAATTCATGAGGAAATCATTACCTGACAGAATAGGAAGAATAACTGCAAAAAGATTTGATGAGGTTCGAGTAAAAATAACAATTAATAATGGAGATTTTTCAAAACCAGGTCTAATTCTTTGTGAACCAGATAGGATATTTTCTACGGGGTCAATAATAGAATATGAAGGGGAGAAATGGCGAATAAGATCCATAAACACAGAAAGAGGCTCTACTTTGCGTGGAAAGTTTGAAGCTTACAAAATAAAAAGATTATATTTGCAACCTCCTCCACCGCCAAAAAGTAGTCCTAAAACATCCAGAGAAAGGCGACAAGCTTGGAAAGAGGGGACTCTTGGCTACAACCCAAATCCTGAAAAAACACGCAGATAGATTATCTTCTATTAGTCCAAGGAAACAGAATAGATTTGGTGACATGCCAGGCAATATCAGGATTTTCCCTTAACCTACGCATTGAATATTCATACCACTGAGTTCCATAAGGAACATAAACTCTAGTTAAGTGACCTTCTGAGGCTAATCTCCTTCTAACATTTCCTCTAACTCCTAGTAGGAACTGAAATTCATATCCTTGTCCTTTTCCAGTTCTATTCTTTGGAGATGTCTTTCTTTTATCTTCAAAACCAGGACCCAAATTCCTTATTTTCAATGATTTAATTGTATGATTAATGACTTCTAAGTCATGACTCGCAATCCCAACATATGAATTTTTATCCAATGCAAGATCGATATCTCTGCAAAATGATTTAACTATTGCTTTATTATTTACATGTGATATTTCTGAAGGTTCAAGATAAATACCTTTACAAAGTCGAAAATCTGCATTCCCCTCTAGATTTTCGCACATATCAATTATATCCTGTTTGGTTCTAAATAGTCTTGATTGAAGCACACAACCCACATTTTTAAACCCTCTGGAATGCATTTCTGATACTACGTTTATTGTTTCCTGGGTTACTCTATGATCCTCCATATCCAATCTAACAAACATGTCATGTTCAGAAGCTAATTTACATATTCTTGAAATATTCTCCAATCCTTTTTCATGATCTAAAAGTAGACCGAAAGCTGTCGGTTTTATAGAAATATTAGCATTCAAATTATCTTTCGCAATGGCATTAATTACTGATTCATACTCTTCAACGAAAAAGTTAGCTTCACTCATAGAATTAATCTCTTCCCCCAAAACATCAATAGTTGTGCAAGCAGATTCTAATTCTAATTTTTTAATTCGCTTAATTGCAGATTCGATGTCGTTCCCTGCAACATACCTTCGGGATACCCAGCGAATAACAAATTTGGGAACCCATGGTAGAAAAAACATTACTGTTCTTCCAAAAAGCCCTCCTGCCATGGCGCGCTTAGAGGATAGAGAACTTTGATTTTATGTTTCAGAAGTTATTAAATCCGCACTACGGCCCAGAGGTATGTCATTTTTGGATAGAAAATCTCTAATTTCCTTCCTCTGCCAACCCTTAAATGATTTCTTATCGATATAAGCCCAAATTTCAGACTCAGGGCTAGCTCTTTGGGTTGATTTATACGCCGACAAAATGACGTTTTCCCATTCACGATCGATTATTTTTTTAGAACTTGGATCTCTTTCAATTTTTAAAGCATAATTTGCCAACATATGTCCAATTGTCAGTCCTAAATCACATAAACGCATGGGCTGAGGAGCATAATGTCCACCACCTAAACAAAAAACAACTTTTTTGGGTGCTATTGAAGGTACAGGAGAATTATTGTTTAGGTTCAAACCATCAATGATTACATCTGCTAATACTGATGCTGCTTCAGAATTTCCCCATTTATCTTCTGTTGATCCGATCTCAATAAATAAAGAAGGTGAATTTAACCATGGCCCGTGATGAGTTGTTTCAAAACTTACCGAGAATTCTTCTTTAATTCCGTTAATTTCGACTTTTTTCTTCAAATCTGTCATCCACGAACTCATTCTTAAAGATGGAGGTGGTCCGTCTCCAGGTCTACCTCCGAACGGTGGCTTATTAGGCCCTGAATATTGGAATGTTCCGATTGGATGAATTGTTAAACTTGGTGTGCCTGAAGAAGCTACATGTCTGCTGGGAAAAATAACTTCAGTAACTACCTCCCTAGTTTCTTTTTCCCATCTGTAATCTAAATTATCTTCATTTAAAATCCACCCATCTCTCCACCAAAGTCTTACTGAACCAAGTCTCCATGATTTGAATCCCTCCACAGGATTCATTGTATCCCAATCACATTTTTTCAATAACTCATTTCCTTGGTTAACTGATGCAATATCACTGCCACTAACAATTATTAGTACAACTCTATCTCGCATATCAACCCCTAGATGTTTAATTTCATAGCATCTTGCATTGAATATTATTTATTAGATTCACCAGGGTGTGTTATGAGCAAAAGACTCGACTTCCCCCCTCAAAAATTAGTTAACTTAGAAGACGGGAGAAAATTAATTTTAGGCATGAATGGAGAATTACAGATTCTTGATAATAATCTATTACCTTTACAAGACAAAAAAATTCCATTTCCCACGACAATTTCTCATTCAAGTGTATCCTCAGACAAATTATTCGCATTCTGGATTGATTTGGAATTAATGATTGCTAGAATGGCAGCATTTAATCTCAATGAAGATATTCCTAATGGGCCGTCCCGTTCAGAGTTAAGAAGTGAACTTAAGAATTTAGAAATTGATTCCTTCAAGGGGGCTATTTGGTCGCATAGCTTAGATTCAGAACCTCTAGCGATAGTATCAAATGGTGAATTCATATTTTTCACAACGTGGAAAAGAGGTATCTATTGCATAGATCATGACTCGAATGAAATTTGGAGAATACCCTCAATCAAGTGGAATAACAAAATAATTGAATCGCATTTAATCATTAAGATGTATCTAAATGAGTCTGAATTGGTAGTCTGGACTAAAGGCTCAGAATGGGCAAAAATTGATTTTAATAACGGTAATCTAATCGAACAGGGTGAATTTGAGTTTTTACATTCACTAGACCGTGTGTACTACTTCGATAATAAAATTCTACTGTGCAGTGTTGATGGACATATCTCGTGGATTGAAGATTACGACATATCAAATTCGCTTAGCATTAAAGAAAAAGGTCCTGTTAATTATGCACTTTGGGATTCAGAAACTGATAGTTGGAGATTATGTGTTTGGAGAAAAGATATTATGTGGTCCAAATCATCTATACAAACAAAAAATAGGAATGAAATCGGAAAATCAATCTTTAAACATGAAGGAGAATGGATGGTATTGGATAATTCAGGGAATTTTTCTAAACATCTGGAATGAATTATTCTTCTTCAGTAGAGTTCTCAACATATTTATATCCACATTTACCACAGGTCATTCTATCTTTATGTCTTGCTAAGAATACACCAGGTCCACAACCAGGCATTGGACAAAATAAATTTTTCCTTACTAATTTATCTCCTTCTATTGAATACTTCTCATATTTCTTTGAAATGTTCTTACCTTCTGCCATAATTACTCTCCCCCAGATTCTTTACTATCTACATCAGTTTCACTCTCTGAGGACTCATTAAAAGATGCGTGGCGTTCTAGCATATATTTCATTTCAGTAGATTTCAGATACTCTAAATTCTCATACACATGGGCGAAGCCTGTAGTTAACGCTTGTCCGAATCTGGTATTGATTCTTTTTAAAATTACAAGTTCTTTTTTAGAACCTGGTTCGGTCTTTAATACCATATCCATAATTTCATTACGACTTGGTGTAGCTTGTTGTGTGTGTTTAATCCTAAATTCAATTTCTACTCTATTTAGTAAATTATTTTCATTCCTCGTTATGACTTCCATTTTATCACCTTACTGAAACTTTTAGTGCGAATTCTCCATTCCTCTCGATCTTAAGTCTTTGAGCAACCTCAGAGCGGTTATAATCCATAATTAATACATAGCCGCTCCAGTCTAAAGTAACTGGAGAACTAGGGCAGTGCACACATTGATCAACTGATTCTGGTAAAACCATGTGACACTCACCACATGCAAATCTCTTATTTTGTGCCATTCAATAACCTACCTTTCCTCTTTCAACCATTCTAATCCGCCTAATCCTGGCTGTTTACAAGTCAGACCAATTTTTGAATTCTTAGGGTCAGCAGGATTAAATGATAATGATACTATTCTACTTCTAACTGGATCTCCTACACCCAATTCTTTTCCAGATTGTCTTCCTTCAATTCTGCGCATAGCCTGGTTTACATCTACATGATCATCCATTATCTGCGATTTATGAAGAAGAGCCTCTACTGGTCCGATTCTGATAAAACAACCAAAATCATGCACTTCTGATATCGCTCCTTCAATAACTTCATTTTCTAGCATTACGAATAATATTGCCTTAAACTTAACCCTTTGATATATAGCTCCATCTCCATGGATTATTCTACCTCGACCAAGAGGTTCATGATCATAAGTAACCAGAACAAATCTATTCTCAGAGTCGTATTTTCCTTCAAAAGCTTCGGATGCCAACTCATCAATTCTCTGATTAAGAGATTGTCCTTTGCGGATAAACTCTGCTGGAATACGAAGTGTATCTTCCATTGTTGCTTGCATGTACATTTTTTCACCTACTTTCCCAACTCTCATTACAGTGACAAAGCGGGAAATTCCCACTCTGTCCGTCACTGGCTATCCTCAAGAGAGAGAGGTCGAAGTAAACTGTCCACTTGAGACCCCCATATAAGTATTTCAAATGATTTCGGGGATAGTCTACTTGTATGCTTTCAATATTATTAATGAAATTAAAACCTTAAGGTTTTAGTAAGCGCACAATGCCTGCATAATGAGCGTAATGGGTAAAAGCCGCAGAAGCATAATTCTAGTAGTTGCCTCCATTTCTATAATTTTACTTCAGTCATGGACTCCCCTAGCGGTTGTAATTGATAACGAAAAAAGTTTATCCGCTGCTCCGAAAGCCACAAGTATTTGGACGGGTAGTGACCAGCCATGGTCTCAATTTGGCCATAATCCTACAAGAAACTCAACATCACCAATTCACTCAACAACTGGAGGTTTTGGAAAACCTTCGCTAGGCATAATTACAGACCCTTCGATAAATTGGAAATCTACAGATGACGCTAACTATGGTGTACAAAGTTACGGCTCTGTTGTTGGAGATTTTTCAGGTCAAATTTCTTCATCTGTTAATTCTAATGAAAGATGTGGTTCTGGAAATCTATTCGCTGTGTTTACAATTGAAAGAGATGTCAATTCAGAAAATGATTGGCTCGTAATAGTCGAAGGTGGGCTTAATAAAGAAGCTTGGAGAGTTGATTTAGGTGATACATCAGATGTAAAATCAACTCCCGCAATTGTTGACGTAGACAAAGACGGGATTTTTGAGATTATTCTCGCTTATGATACTACTTCGGGATTAACTGTTGATGTATGGTCTCCTCTCCTTTCGTGTTCGGAGGCTGGAACTTGGAATGCTGATCAACATTCAAATGAACTAATGTGGACTTACACAATTCCCGATTTAAACTTAGGTATTAACGCGGATTCATTTAATGCGGGACATCTAGCCTCAACCCAAGCATTAGTTGCAGATCTAGAATTAGACGGTTCACCAGAACTAATTCTTTCAACTGTAGATGAAATTTCGGAAAGACCGACTATTGTAGCTATTCCACTACTAAATTCAGCGCCAAGTCAACCGCTTTGGCAAATTCAACTAGACTTTGGTACACATCCGTCCGATCCCACATGGGCTCAGATTGATGAAGACAATGCGGCAATTTTTGTGACTACAATCGATAGTGATGATGGAAATATGTGGGCTTGGAGAATCAATTCAGAGACTGGTTCACTAGACTGGAACGCTAGAAGTTTGATTAACGAAGGAGATTCAGGCGTTCCCCATATCAGGTTACCCGGTCCAGTTATTGCTCAACTAGATTCTGATTCTTTACCTGAAGTAATTTTTACAGCACCCGGTGATTGGGACGGTGAATCTGCTGTTGATGCGGCAAGTTACCATGCATGGGAAGTTACAGACGGAAGTGAAATTTGGTCTTTTAAAGCATCTAATGGCTACGCGGAAACCCCCCCACTCCCCTTGGATATTGACTCAGACGGCATTCATGAATTTCTATGCTGGGCAACATGGTTTGAAAATGGTGTTTTTAATTCTGATAGGCATGGAAGAGTTGGTTGTGAGGATTTTACAGGAGATACCTCTGGTTGGTGGAAAGATATCGAGCCTCTAGACGGAAATTCTAATGATGGAATAGCGTTAAGTCAACCCATTTCATTAAATATTGATGGAATTGGAGCTCCTGAGATAATTCTTGCATATGGACAATCACTGCGTGCATTTGATGGAGATACTGGTGATTCGAACATTTGGGAAGATGAGATTGACATCGGTAAAAGAACATGGGCGTCTCCAGCTTTAGCAGATTTGGATGGAGATGGTCTAGTCGATATACTGATAGGTGATGTTTTAGTTTCTCAATCTAGCATAGACATAGCTCCAATCTTAGATGGGAGAGGTATTACATTTTCGCCATCATTAGTAGATCCGGGTGATTTGGTAGAAATCACAGCACAATATGCTAATCATGGCACTGTAGAATCTGATGAACCTGTTGACGCTAAGATGTATGTTAACAATCAATTAATTGCTTCTAAAATGATAAACAACATGGAAGCTGGTGCACCCAGTGGAAATGCTATTGATTCGTCATTTACCGCTCAATGGACCGCAAGCTTAGGAACACATGAAATCAGATTAGAATTAGATCCAAATAATAACTTAACTCAATCTCGAACTGACAATGATAATTTTACTACACAGTTTACTGTTCTGGAACCGTATAATTTGGCAATATCTCTTCCCTCGACAAACAGAATCAATCCTGGGGAAGAAAAGAAACTAGATTTAGAAATTTTCGCTACTGGTAGGAGATCTGCTGAATGGAGTATGTCTCTCAATACTTCTAGCATGCCTGAAAACTGGATTGTTACAGATAATGACTCTGTCACAAATTCTGTGATGATTAATCCGAATGATGATGCTTGGAAACCAGATATTCACGTGTCAATTCCAGAAGATGCTCAAGGTTCTGAATCTGGATTTTTTCAAATTATTATGACACTAGATTCAAACTCAGACATCGTCAAAATTTTCAATATCCCCATCGAAGTAAACCGAACGAGAGGTTTGTCTATTACTGGACCCGATGGAAACGCATTCTCTACTGGAAACGGATTGAGAGGAAGTAACGCTTCAGCTTGGTTTCAAATTGAAAATTTAGGTAATGCTAGAGAGAGATTGACAAGTCAAACTTGGAGTTCAAACATATGGCAAACTACTCCATTAATTTTTGACGAATTAGGGGGGCCATATTACTCAATAACATTAGAACCAGGGGAAATTAAGGAATTTGTTGCAAAGGTTCAGGTCCCCACAAACATAGATATTGGTTCTATGGCTGAAAATAAATTCACTGCATGTATTGGGAGTGAAGAAAACACATTATGTAAATCTATAGATTTCACTTTCTTTTCAAATTCAATTTCAATAACCCCACCACATATAAACAGTATTCCTGGTGTAGAACTATCATGGGAATTAAATTCTAATAGTAGCGATGATGATTTAATTATTGACTTCGCATCTGCTGGCATGTTACAACCTGGGTGGATTTGGTCTGCAGAAGGACATGGTGAAATACTAAATAACGTGTTAGAGATAAAACAAAGCTCAGGAAATAAAATGACTTGGTTGAACGCGACTATTCCTAGCCAATCACCCCCATTATTGCACAGTATTAATTCTGGAATTGATGGATTAACTAGTATTAATTTTACCGTAAATATACTTCAAGTAAATCGAGCAGAGATTCAAATTGTAGAACCAAACGAAGAACCAGTGATAGTAGAAGTTAACGATTTGAATTCACTAGTAGTTAAATTAACCAACAAAGGAAATGGTGATGACACGTTCAAATTAAATGCAGAATTTGTTGATATTGGTGACATTAAAACCGACCCAGGAATACAATTTAATATTCTCCAATCAACTTTCACCCTAGGTGTTGACTCTAGCGTATTTCCAACAATAGATTATTCTATATCAGAAAATTCTCCTGCTGGTCAATCAATTGCACTAAGAATATCAATTACCTCTACTATCGACCCTACTCTATATGAATTTTCAGACATAATAATAACAGCAAAACAAAATCACAACTGGGTTATTTCAAATATTAGTGAATTAGAGAATTATGCCAATCCCTATGAAATGGTTAATTTCACCTTCAATGTGACAAATTCTGGTAATTTAGCTGACACGATGGAATGGCTTTCTACGATTGAATCGAGCCAACATGAAAACGATTCATCAGAATGGGATGTAATCATAGAAAACGAGAGGGAAGTAGAAGTAAATGAAACTACGAAATTTCAAATTCAAATAGTTGTCCCACAATCATCTTGGGAAGGTAGTATACTTTACTATAATCTAAGTCTAATCTCTGACTCAAGAAGTTATGGAGAAATTAATTTCACTGTAATTACACTCAGAAATAGCGGATGGGAAGTAAAGTCAACAAATGATAATTTAGACATTGATGCCAGTGGTTCAAATATTTCCTTCCGGGTTGAGAATAAAGGTAATGCAATCGTAGAACCAATTATTATTCCAGTTGTTCCTAGCGGATGGAATCTGACAAATATTTCGATTGTGGAATCAGTAGAACCTTCTGATAGTATTATTTTTACAGTTGAAATACGTCCTCCATTAGAATTAACAGCAGGAGACATTGGTTTAATGACATTAATTGTTAAGGATGGAGATACCCTTGAAGGAAGGAGTGAAATAAGCGTTCCATTAAGAATAGCCCCAGAATTTTCATATGAAATTGGTTATGATGAAAATTGGATAGTTAGTTCAGATGGAGGTTATCCTCTAGCATGGATAGAAAATACTGGTAACTCATTAAATAAAATTAATGTAGAACTGGATCTTTTAGAGGGATGGGAAATTGAATCACCATTGGAATTCTATGTGCCTTCTGGGGTTACACTAGGCATTCCAATTTCAATTATTCCTCCTACTGCATGGAATGGAGATAACTTCACTCAGAAAATTACCGTTAATGATGAGTCTGGCAATTCGGAGGAATTATTTTTCAATGTAAAAAAATTCTGCTGTAACCTTGATGTTTCATGGGGAACCAGTCCAATATTTTCCGGCCACATTAATCATGATGTATTTACTAAAACAATTGGAGAAGATGAAAGAAATCATACAATTAATCTGATTGAGTCTGGCATATTTAATCTTGAATATTGTGAACTAAACAGCCTGTTAGATTGTGAAAATGAATTAAAATACAAAGTAATAATCCAAGAAAAGTCAAAAATAGTAGCTAAATGCGAATTTGATAATTCTAATTTATCTGAGATTGAGAGAAATGGAATTATAAATTCTGAGAAAATTCTCGATTGTATCTTTGAAGAAAATTACGATCCAATAAAATGGACATTAGTAATGAGAATCAATGGGGCTTTAGTCGACAGACTGACTGGTAAGCACTTAGGGAATTTATCTAAGCAATCTCTTACATTGGAAAAATGGGAAGCAATTAGTGGAATAAATTTAATAGAAATAGAAATCTATGATGAATTTGGTGTAGAAATAGAACGAATTAATAGAGAATTAGTCATACCATATAAAAATTGGAATATTGGAATTTCATCTGTTGATTTCTCCTCTGAAAACAACGAGATAATTGTTAACATGAGAAGAGAGAATTTTGAAAAATTAGAAGATGTTCATTGTTTTTTAATTGCATCAGCAGAAATAGATACTGGGAGTTGGGAAAGTAGTTGGAAAATTGACATGAGTCAAGGAAAAATAGCACCCACACACAGTATAAGTCTACCCAATATTACTTCGGAAAGTATTGCTTTAATATTGTCTTGTGAAAGACCATGGGATTTAGATGATGATATCGAAGATAATTCATTTACATTCACTCTACCAAATGTTGAATCACCAATAATAAAAAATAGTAATTGGGTATGGGGACTTTCTACATTGATAATTATCTTATTAGTAGCTAAAATTTTAGGATTTTTAGAAATTAAACCAAGAAATAATCCTGCAAGAAATAAAAAAATTATCAATAGTTCTGACAATGAAAAAATGGAAATTAAGTTTATTAATGAAAATGATGAAGAATCTGAAAGTGAGATTTTCTTAGATTCTGAAGAAATTCCTAACATTGAATCTGGCATTAAATTAACAGATAATGAAATTCAAAATGAAAAAGAATTGAACGAAATAGTTAGTGAAAACTCTAAAGAAAATATTGAGGAAATTACTGAAATAAAAGATGATAAAGAAATAAATTCCGAAAAGGAAAAAATGCAAGAAGATATAGATGCAAAGATTGATAGGATGATGTCTAGAAAGCGGTACTACTGAGTTGATATCATGACTAACTTACATTCAGGATTTGGAGTTAATCCTTTTTTTACTTTTGATCCTTTTGACTGTGAAGGAATTTTAGAGTTACTTACAGTGCTAGATTCAACTGATGAAGATTTCAATCAATTCTTAAATGATAATCAAGAAATTTTAACAAGAATTAAAAATCAGGGAATTAAAAATCCTAAGTCACGAAATGACATTCCTTGGGATGATGCCAATCTAATTTTTATTTCCTCTAAATCTCCCCAGAGCAAACTACATCCAGCTTTTGGGAGTGGAAAACCAAAAGAGAGATTAGGTAGAATACCAACTTCAGAAGGGAACCCTCTAAGTTATCTTCTGATGTATTTACTAACACCAAAAACACCAGAAGGTGAAAAAATGTTAAATCTATTGTCACAATTACACTCTGGTTTTTCAAAATCAATACACGGCCATAACCGTTTTTCTTTGGGAAAATGGGGTATGAACCTACAAGGATATTTGCTGCAAGATGATGTAATCAATTTACACGAATACCTTAAGAAATTAAAGTGGACAATTTCTGCTGAAGAAACACTGGATGGAGGTGTACGAACATTCGCAAATGATTTGAGCATTATTCTAAGGGATGCAAAAAAACATCAGACGGGAGTCCTGATGCGATCACACAATTAATTAGAACTTCATACCAGTTAATCTCTCATACATATCAGTGTATAGTTTGGAAGTCCTCTTAATTATCTCTTCAGGTAATGCAGGTATTGGAGGGTCTTCGATTCCTTTCTCTCTAGCATCATACAATTTAGGTTGATGACCTGTTTCTATGTAGTGTTGCCTAACAAATTCTTTAGAAAGTTGTACAATTTCACCCTCAACATAAGATTTCGCATCCCACCATCGATCTTCATCCAAAGTACCAAATGAATCAACCAAAACTGGTTTTCGATTTTTTCCAAGAGCAAATTCTTTTTTACCATCAACGTGTATTAACCCTCTTAATTTAGCTTCTCTACTAATTATTTCATCAATTTCTAAGACTATTTTTAAAATATTATCAAGTTCGTCACCACTCAAATTAGATATTTCTAAAGCTTCTTCGCGGTCTAACAATCTATCAAACGCCTCAAACTTTGTAGATACTTCTAAATAAGGTTCGGGTAGCTTTACACCTTCCTCTAATTCCACATTTTTTTCGAAACCAAGTTCTTCTGAGGTTAAATCTCCTCTCTTATATCTTCGCCAACCAGATCCAGACAAGTAATGTCTGCATATTACTTCTAAAGGTACGAATACATTTTCCATATCTTTGGGAATAGCTCCTGGTTCTTTGATTACTGCGAATTTTTTAGCTAAACATCTATTTGGAGCAGTCATTTTGATTAAATGTGTTTCACAAATATTTTCTTTTTCAACAAGATCAAACCAGTGACAGCTAGTCCTGTTTAAGCTTTCACCTTTCCCTGGTATTAAACTGGGTATTATTTGGTCATAAACAGATATTTGATCAGTGTATCTAAATTCAATCACTTCAGGATCATCAGTACTCCAAACTTGCTTTACCTTACCTTCATAAATTAACTCGCTCATATTTGTGTCTGAAAATAGACGACGTAATATTGTTACGGAAGATAGTGGATTAAATAAAACCCAAAGCGTCTTCGATTCTGTTTAATTCAGGACCAGTGGTTTCAGGGCTAACTACAGCACCTGAATCAGTTACTACAATGCCTGCTCCGATAAAAGGTGAACCATATCCAACAGTTCCAACCATCACATCAACATCTAAAGTTTGTTTGATTAACTCTACTTCTGAAACAGTTACATCGGGATGAACAATTGCACCATTGCTATTAGCAGCAATCAGACTACCCAAGATTTCTTGACCAGCAATTGTTGTTGAAACGCCTGGAACTTTAAATACATCAGACAGCAAATTAATACCTTCGTTGGGTATCAAAGGACTCATTAAGGCTCCTTTTGAGGTACAAACTAACAAATTTCCTGCAGCGTTAACACCGTGCTCCATGACAACAACATCACCAAATGATGTGAGTTTATCAATATCTTCTTGAGTAGCAATATCTGCCACTGCAATTCCGTTGGAATTTCCACACATTAAACTACCCAATAAATTAGATCCACCTATACTGATGGGAAAAGATTCTATTTCTAAAGTAGATAATAATTTTTCTAATTCATCACCATTAACTCCATGAGGATGAAATAACACATTTCCAACGACTGCTAGAGAAACTCCCACTTGATTGTGTCCTAATACTTCGGTTGCTAAGAGTCCCATGCTAATTCCCCCCGAATAGTTTAGTTATATGGTATGCGGATAAAATTTTTCTTGTAAATTACAAAGATGTT
>CEUU01254437.1_pt1 | contig 20811 bp, 6 predicted proteins | sample 531321 | NCBI WGS metagenome assembly CEUU01 (sample SAMEA2622658, study PRJEB7988) | marine metagenome | isolation source: saline water (ENVO:00002010), including
CCTCTCTGTTTAAACTTTATCTCAAAAACTGTTATTTTTATTTGTCATGATTAATAAAATCTTTAGCTTGATTAACCCACTTATCTCTTTTAACTCTACCAGGGAAAAATTCAATTGCAATATTTACTTGGTCTTCTAGTTCTTCATCCATCCTAGAGATTTGCATAAAAGTATAGATTCCAAGAGCATTAAGTTTTTCTTCAATAAATGGGCCTATTCCTTTAGTTCTCTGCAGATCATCTTTATTGAAAATAATAGATCCTGCAGAAATTGTTGACTTGACACCAGAGACACCATTTAGAGTGTTACCTAATTTTGAGCTCCATTTGATTGAAATATTTTCACCGTTTTTATCATTGATATATCCCAAACCACTCTCTGGAAATTTCGAAGCGTCCTTGAGAATAATACTCTTTGACCCTTTCTCAATTTCGTCTGTAATTTCGGTTTCTTCAGAAACACCCAGAACATCAAAATCAATGAATTCTGCTTTTGCTGCTACTCTAGCTAATTCTGCTTCTTTTTTGGTTAAACCTTCCATTTGTTCTTCCATTTTAGCCATTTTTTCAGCCATTTTAGCTTCCATTTCTGCTATTCTAGCTTCTGCATCTGATTCTATTTTTCTTCTAGTTTCTTCTTCAACTTTCTTAATTCTCTCTTCTTCTTCGGCCTTTTTCTTGATTTCTTCAGTTGCCTTTTCCCTAGCTTCTTGCTCAGCTTTCTTGATTCTTTCCTCTTCTTCAGCTTTTTGCTTTGCTTCACGTTCAACTTTCAACCTAGCTTCTTCTTCCGCTTTTTGTATTCTTGCTTCTTTTTCAGCTTTCTCTTCTGCTTCACGTTCAATTTTTAATCTCGTTTCTTGCTCTATACTTTTTATTTTTTCGCGCTCTTTTGAATAATCAATTTCTATTTTTGAATCTTGTTGCTTTTTGCTGGAGTCCCCATCTACTGTTACACTCCACAAGACATAAACCGAAGCACTTCCAATTCTGATTCTTCCAATAAATTCGCCGTCAGGTTTCTGAGCTCTCATACCAGCTTTGTTATCATTAAATTGTAATCTGAATACAATAGATCCTAATCCTTCATCTTCTTGATCATCTTCCTGTACTTCAACAAAGTCCATGTTAAATCTATTCTCATTTTCAGCGGCATCTTCATCAATTACTGAAACTTCTGTACCTAATTCTAACTTCGTAATAGTAATTGTTTCTTTGCTTTCAACGCTATCTCCCATTTTTACTCCTTTAATTGGTTCTAAAATAAACGGCTCAGATTTAGTTCCTTTACCAGAAATAAACTGTGGCTCTGAAGTAGTGTTGATAGGTTGTGGACCCTTGTTAAGTCCTAACATCATCAAAACATTTTGGCCTTTTTCTCCAGCCAAAAATACTAATGGCAATAATAGCGCCAACAATAGAAGAAGCAGAACACAACACCACCAATAAGTCATTAATTCAAACGATGATTCTGTATTTGCACTGACACAACTTAGGCCTTCTGGAGGTGCACTTAAATTACTGAGCGGGTCTGTTCCACAAGCAATCTCATCTTTGTCTGACCATCCGTCGTTATCATCATCATCATCTTCAATCAATCCAGATGTTGAAGAACCAATCAGTGTATCTGGGTTTCCGTCACCATCTGTATCTTTGGATGCTCCAGGGTCATTTGGAAAAGCATCATTAGCATCAACGACACCGTCATCATCACTATCTTGATCTAGATTATCGCAAAATAGATCTTCGTCAAGATCTACAGGGGTACTAGAATTATCTAGGGAATCCGTCAGACAAACGACTTCCCAAGAATCACTCCACCCATCATTATCATCATCGTCATCCGCATTGTTACCAATTCCGTCAGAATCCGTATCTATCCATTCTGTCGAGAGATTCGGGAATGCATCATCTTCATCTAACCAACCGTCATTATCATCATCATCATCTACTTCATCACAGATTCCATCAACATCTTGATCAGAAGGCAAACTTGATTCATCATTACTCGAGGTCCCACAAAGAGTTTCAATTCCATCAGACCAACCGTCTCCATCGGAATCTTCCAATAATGCATCACATACATCTGGATCTAGTGAGAATATGGGAATTGAAGAACTATCTAACGGATCTGATGAACAAATTTCTTCTTCTGAGTCAATATAGTTGTCATTATCATCATCATCATCTACCTCATCGCAAATTAAATCATTATCTGTATCAGAAGGCTTAACACTAATATTCAATGTATCTGAATTACATAATGATTCCATTTCATCTGTCCATCCATCACCATCATCGTCAGTATCGTAAATATCAGGTTCAAAGTCTAAGTTAGTGTCTAATAATACAGATATTGTTATTTCAAAGGAAGAAGAAGACATCGAATTATTAGCCCAAATGGTAAATACAGTTTCATCTAATAATTCTGTGGGTGTTCCAGAAATCATTCCACTAAAGTCTATATTCCTCGCCAAATTTATTGAAACTCCACTATATTGATTGAATACTAAACCTTCAGGGAGTTCGGGACTAATTTCCCATGTTAAAACTCCTCCACCTTCTAAAATTGGTGATTGAGCAATCATCGGCAATCCCATTGATAATTCGAGATTAACAGTAGGATATGCTAGAATAATAGGAGCATCGTTAAAATCATCTAATTTATCACAAATTCCGTCTAAATCCAAATCTGGGGGGAAACTGTTAGTATCTGTAGTATCAAATTGTCCTTCAAAATTACTACAAGCAATTTCCTCTGAATCTGTCCAATTATCATTATCATCATCTATATCCATCCAGAATTCAGAATTTATTTCATCTCCGTCAGGTCTTCCATCTCCATCAAAATCTTCCATAACGGCTAGTGTAATTACATATGAATCTACTAATTCAGGATCAATTCCTACAGCTGTGATTGTGTATTCCAAACTTGCCCTTAGTTCTAGAGGTACCCCCCAGATTGTTCCTTCTGATTCACTAAAGTACAATCCCTGTGGTAAGCCTGGCATAATATTCCAATTAGCTACTGCAACACCTTGTGAAGACGGCCTGAAGTCAGTTTGAATTGGATAATCAACTGCTAAATTTAGCTCATCATAAGGATAGAAAATGTAAAGTCCAGTCCCATTAACAGCCATTTCAAAATAAGTAATACTACTTCCACCTGAATTGGTTGCAGTTATTGTGTAATTCACAACTCCGGTATTTACTATAGGTATTCCTGAGATTACTCCATTTGAATCAATTTCCATTCCTGAAGGCAAATTAGGAGAAATACTCCAAGTAGATATTGGACCTCCTGTATTGCTTGGAATAATAGGTAGTATTGGTGCATCTTTCTTGACCTCGTAAAATACTTCTGGGTATGAGATATCAGGTTCTGGTTCAACAATAGTGAACATTATAATTTGTCCTGAATCACAAACATCCCAACTATTACAAGACTTGATACTATACAGTTGAGATGTTAAATTCTGAGTAGGACTTCCAGAAATAACTCCAGTGTTAGTATCAAGATTTATTCCTAAAGGTAATTGATTAGGTTCAACCTTAAAATAACTTAGATATTCTGGTGTTTGAATTTCGGGGGTCAAAGTTTCCATAGTACCACCATTAACTAGGTAATATTCTAGAATACCAACACTAGTATGATTTGAAGTATCATATTCTACAATTGGAATCTCTGGAGCAACTCCAAATGTGATAGTCACAGACAATGTTCTTTCTACGGGGTGTTGAATAGATGCATTAAGCATATAAGTCAAATTTGAATTTGTAAAATTCGACGGTGTTCCATATATTCTTCCATAATTTGTATCAAAAAACAATCCTTCCGGAAGTTCAGGATATATTGACCATGTTACAAGTTCTTGCCAATGATTTGATTGCGAATTATACGTACTTCCAATTGCATTAAGTTCAATGTAAGAATTATTTGCTGGAGATATATAAGCAGCAGTGTGATCTATCCCCCCAAATATTCTGTACATTCTAGGACTATTGTAACCTAATGATTGCCCAGATGAATATTCTGTAGCAGCAGTATAACCACCCCATTGTTGATTATTCATCTCTCCAATAAAATAAGGTTGATTAAACTCATCTAAACCAAAATCATAAATCCAATTTCCTCTATATCCACCTTTAGTACCACTAAAATATGTTTGATATCCATCTGAATTTATTCCTAATAAATAGAAATATTCATCATAAGACTCCGTATCCACTAAGATATGTAATTCATCGTCATTGTCAATTACTGAACTTAATGTTCCATCAGAATCTTTACTTCCGTATTTGTTACAACTGTTCCATATCAATTCTCCAGTTGTACTCATTCTAGCGGCACAAAGCCAACCTTTCTCAGAATTAGAAAATGTTGTTATATTTCCAGCGAAATTTAATTCTCCGGCATTATTTCCAAATGAAGAATATACAATTGAAATACTACCATCACTATATTCTTCAATTGATGACATTACAGTACTTAGACTTCCTGAATATGTAATATTTTTCGCCCAAATCCATTCACCAGTAGAATCTACATGGGCAATGAATGTATTATGATCAGTTCCAGGTGGATTTAGAACCGAATTTCCAAAACCAAATTCTACATTCCTAAATTTACCTATTGTTGTAGCGGAACCATCTGAATGTGAAATTACATCAGTGTAGGCATAGTTACCTAAATCATTACATCCATCTAAGATATCTGGAGATGAAATCCATGAAACATGGCCTAAAGAGTCTAATCTAGCAATGTATGGCATATAATAACCAATGCAACTTAATCCGTTGTCAACGCTTAAACCACCGAAAGTAATTGTATTGGATGACCTAGTTTTTGCGCTAAAAGAAATTGTTACATCTCCACTATTTTCTACAGAGATTCCAGAATCTGAAGTTACCAAAAACTCTCTTGAAGATTGTGGACTTTGTAATGAATCTGAATGTGTAACCCACAATAAATTTCCATTATTATCATATTTTGCAACAAACATATCAATCGCATTATTTGATTCGAAATCAAAAAATGGTGCCTCAGAAAACCTCACATCACAATTTGAACTTGTCATGCCTTGATATTGAACCAAAACATAAACATTATCAGAACTATCAATTTCTAAATCCTTAACATGTCCAGAACATAATTTAATTGTTCTAACCCAATCCCATTCCTTGTCTATACCTCTTTTTGCAACAAATAAATCATCGCCATCATGTGAAGGTAAAACTGGAATTCCTTCAAATGTTTCCCCTGTAGAAGTGCTTTGAAAATATGAACTTGAGAAAAACATAGAACCTTCAGAACTAAACCGAACTTGGTTTCCATTCTCACCATATGAATCTCTCATATTGTTTCGTTGAGTATACATAGTTGGAAACATTTCATAACCAGATAATAAAGGTGACTCGTCCAAAATCTTAATTGTAATATTCAAATTAAAAGGATCGTTGATTGAAGTCGTAGAAATTTCATAAGTTGTTCCAACTAAATCTGTAATCAATGGTATTCCTGTAATATCTCCAGTTGACGTATCAAAATCTAATCCCTCTGGTAATTCTGGAGAAATTGAAATTGAAGTAGGTTTCAATCCAGTAAATGTTGCTAGATATCCATTATTTTCGGTATTTACCTCAAATAGCATATCTACATTTTCATATTCTAATGTCGCTTGATCTAATGCATCACAAGTTCCATCTCCATCTGCATCTCCAGGTACATCATTCAGATCAATAGATTGTGCGTATTTACCAACATAATGCATTTGATTATATTCCGAAGCAGTGTTTCTATCCAATCCAGTAAAAATGTAAGGATCATCAGAACTATCAACAATTATTCTTATCGACCTAGCCGCTATACTGTTCCAAGATGATGTATGTTGATGTACTACCTTAGATTCCCAAGTAGAGGATAAGTCGTTATAAGTAGTATAGTAAGCCGTACCATTATTAACATCGATCCATGCTAAATGCACTTTATCATTGGAATCGATAATGAAATCTAATCCATCATTTGTTTGGCTGGGTTTAGTTGTGCTAAATTCATTTAGCCACCCGCTAACATCTTCTTTAATATAATGTAATGTTCCACTATTCATGTAAAGTAGATGTCTAAATCCATTAGAATCTAAATGTAATTGTGAAGTCATCGAAGATAATATACTGTTTGAATTAACAGTGCCATCTACTAATAAACCTAGAGACCAATCTGAATCTAATGGTTTCTCCCAACTTCTCAATCCCCCAGCAGGTGATGTTCCAATAAAGAATAGATTGCCATCATTATCGAATGCAATTTGTGCGAATCCAGGAGATGCATCGGCAGGGTACTCTGATGTAGACCATGTGTCATTTTTGATATCATAAACTTGGAATTCATCATTTGCAGTAAGGTATATCATCCCATCTGGTGAAATTGCCATATCTGTAGGATTAGAATTATATTGGTTCCACTGTCCTAAATTCGTGTATGAGGAATAATAATCAAACGTATTATGAGGATCGGAAATTTCTACCTCTAATAATGCTCCTGATTGAGCAATATATGTTTTGTCTTCATAACTTGCAATTTCCGAATTATGTCGGTTATTAGTATTGAAGTTTGACATCATTATCCATTTATCAGGAAGACTACTAAATCCATTATCGTGATTATGTCTCCACATGGTAGGTTTACTGTTGTAATCGTGTCCGATTACATATAATATTCCATCTTCATCAAAGAACATATTCGATCGACCATAATCACTGTACATTCCCTCTGCACTGGCCATACTATTGAAATCGTGTCTTGGTTCACAAAGATCTTCCAAAATATCGCTCCACCCGTCATTATCGTCATCATCATCAAATTTGTTACATAGATAATCTCCATCTGTATCCAAAGGTGTTGATGATGAATCATTAGGATCGGTTTCACATGCAGTTTCATCAAGATCTGTCCAAATATCACCATCATCATCAAGATCTTCTACTAAATTGGTAATACAATCTACGACAATTGAATCTGGTTTCCCATCATTGTCAGTATCTAAATATGCACATGGATCTAATACGAATTTATCATCAACATCTAAAGAGCCATCATTATCATCATCAGTATCCCAAAGATCTATAGTTCCATCATCATCAGTATCTTTAGGTTTTAACCAGATATCTGAAGCGGGTAAATTATTACCCATTGAATCTGTTGTTCGACCAACAGAATTTGTACTTTCATGAGCTAATTGACCATATGCGTTGTATCCCCAACATCTTACTTGTCCATCTTCTCTAATTGCACAAGTTGAATGATATCCAAGTGCTAATGATTCAACATTTCCACCAATATCTGTGATTATGAAATTATCGCCAACTTCTGAAAGTGAATCTCCAATTGTATTTGTCATCTCATTACCTAGTTGTCCATTTGCCCCATAACCCCAACATCTTACTTTTCCATCAGAATTTACAGCACAGGAATGAGGATATCCATCATAATTATGATTGAAATTTATTTCTCCTCTTGAAGTAAATAATTGTTGAGTTTTAATATCTGTTCCAAAATCTACAGCAACTAAATTATCGCCCATATCTGTTTCAGATTTTCCTATTTCCGATGAAGGTGTAGTTCCAGTACCTAATCTTCCTCTTTGATTATTTCCCCAGCAATATACTTCTCCGTCTGTTGCTAATGCACAAGTCAAAGATTGACCTGTTGCTATATTAAAAATACCTCTATCTGTACCTAAATCAATAAATCTAAAATCTGAATTTGAACCTAGAGCCGAGGTTCCAATATAATTGGTTGTTTTACCAATTCCTAATTCACCATCTGTATTATCTCCCCAACATTTCATTAATCCATTTTCTAATATTGCACAAGAGTGATCATAACCCATGGAAATATCTAACGCCTTCATACCATTACCAAAATCTACAGCAACATTTGCTGTAGGTGTATCCGAACTTTGACCCCTTCCGAGTTGCCCTCGATTATTTGCACCCCAACATTTTACATCTCCATCCTCAAATAATGCACAGTTATGATAACTTCCTGCACTTAATTTCACAATATTAGAATTTGTTATACCAAAATTAATTGGAATCAATGAATCTCCCATCTCATTTGGATTGTCTCCGACATTGTAGTATGTTGATTGAGTACCAATTTGATACTTTGAATTGTCTCCCCAACAAACTACTTCTTCATTATCTAATAATGCACATACATGAGCTGATCCTGCAACTATTTGTTTGGCAGTTCTGTTAGTTCCTAAATTTACGAATTGCAGAAATTGTCCAGTTTCATTTACATTATCACCATATTGAGTGGTGTTTTCAATTCCCAATTGACCTTCATGATTTCTACCCCAACATTTTACTAATCCTTGAATTGATCTTGCACAATAAAAATCTGTTCCTGCTGCAATTTCCTCAACCCTGTAAAATGTTTTTGAGATATCTGGTGTTTTGAATGATGTTATCAAATCATCACCAGAACCAGTAGTTCCATCTTGTACCCAATCTGTCGGTTCAGGTAAACTATTATCAGGAGTCGGGTCTTCACCTAATCCCAATTGTCCATAATTTTTACCCCAACACATTATTCTGTAATCAGAAGAAACAGTATCTGAATTAAATAAAGCACACGAATGATGCCCGTTTACTGAAACTTCAACTGGAGTAAAACCTGTAGGCAAAGACGTCACAGTTACAGGAAGGTTAGATGAAGATATACCTATTACCCCGTCTCCTAATTCACCATATAGTTCTTCTCCCCAACATTTTATTGAGACTTCAACAATTGCACAAACATGTCTTTGTCCAACAGAAATTGAAGTAACCAAATCGGAAGGATCGTCCTTAAGATCTCCTACTTCATTTCCGTTAATATTTGGAGATGCACTACCTAACATTAGAGTACCATCAACACCATTACCCCAACAACGTACTTCGTCTGCTGCACCTCCTAATGAACAAGTAATATCTTGACCTGCACTAAGTGCTTTAAACTCATAATTTGGTTTAGTAAGTCCAATACCTCCAACTCCTTCATGATCTACTTTAACCAATGAACTGCTATCTGTAGAAACTGTTGAACTATTTCCAAGTACCATAGAGTTTGATCCGCCATTATATCCCCAGCAATATGCATTATCCTCTGAATTAGTTACACAATTATGTCTTTTTCCAGTGGTAATTGAATCAATAAAACCAACATCTGATTCGATTAAAATCTTTTTTGGTGTACTAGAATCCTGTCCTGAAATCAAAGCTTTACTTGTTTGAATTTCGATATCGTCAATCCAAACTGCATCAAATCCTCCAACATTACTAGCATCTTTATTGTATTTCCAGGTAAATGTATGTTCTCCAGAACCAAATGAGGTTTTATTTTCAATCCATGTATTTGAAGTGCCTGACCACTCGTTCACCAAATTTTCATCAATATAGAATTGTAATTTATCTGACGAATGCGTAGAAGTCTTAAACTGGAAACTGATATTTCCTCCAAATGTATCAATAGTGGTTGAAAAAGAAGTACTACTGCCTTGAGCAAGTGGTGGAGATCTCCATGAAAATCCTGATGAATCTATGTCTGCGTTAGCATCTTGAATCCAAGGATTTGCAACGTCATTGTTCCAATCTAAATTTAAATCTACGGTTCCATCTGTAATTCCTGTATCTGCAAATGTTTCAGTTACAACTACACTACTGTCCAATTCATAATATTCACCAAGTTGTTTATGATTTCCACTACCCCAACAATACACTTCACCACTACTTGTAGTTGCACATGTATGTTCATCTCCTGCAGAAACTGATAGGATTGTTACATCCTCATCAAAGGAAACCAAAGTTGGTAATTCTTTAACTGATGTACTACCTAATCCCAATTGTCCTTGATCATTAGCGCCCCAACACATTACACTTCCTGTACTACTTACAGCACACGTATGACTTGTTCCAGAATCCATAGAAATTACCGTGAAGTCCTCAGGCAAATCTACATCTAATGCAAAATTATACTCAGCATTATTCATCCCAGATACTCCTAATTGTCCTTGATCATTAGCGCCCCAACACGCTACTTTTCTACTATCTAAAGTTGCACAGCTGAAATCATCGCCATTAGTAATTACACTTGACTCGCCAATTGCAGGACTGTCGTCTTTAGTATCAAACCTATCACAAATACCATCCTTATCAAAATCAGCTGGAATACTTGTTTCATCGAATCTGTCAGTTAAACATCTAATTTCATCTAAACCAGTCCATCCATCCCCATCAGAATCTACATACAATCCTGTTCCAGAGTATCCAATATTGGTTACTACCCAAATATCTCCATAATCTGCAGTATAATCTGCAATCCATAATCTTCCTGATTGATCGATTGAAATTGAAAGTGATTGGGGTTGTAAAGTAAATACTAATTCTGGTGCAGTCCAAACACCCTCTGATCTATGGATAATTTGTAATTGTCCTGAATTACTGAATGCTAAGTAAGGTTCGTGGTCAGCATCAATTGCTAAATCAAAAATTCCGGTTTCATAAGATAATGTTTCATTTTGCCAATTATCTATTGAATCACAACTTCCAGAACAATATGAATAAATTAAACCTAAATCGTATGTTTCATGAACAACGTGTACTGAATCATCTGGAGATATGCTAATTGCTATGGAAGGGTTCTCTTCATTTCCATAGGCTGATGAATCAAGTGAAAAGCTTGTAGAAGTACCATCTGAAAGTAAATGATAATATGTTAGTATGTCATTGTTTAAATCTTCGTCACCATCTTCAAAAATACCTACAATATGTATTGTATTCTCTGAATCAATTGCAGCATCAAAATTATCTGTTGATGTTATTCCACCATATTGGGTTAATGCCCAGGAAGAATCGGTACTACATGTAGAAGAACACTTGTAGGTTCGTAAATCATCGTTTGCTGTGGATGTGTAAACAACTTCCAAAGTATCATCCGAATGTAAAACTAGTTCTAAATTTGATGCAATCCCTGTTAATGAAATTGTCACCCATCTACCATTTTCTTTTGTGGTGTAATGAATCTCATCACCAGAATCTCCAACTTCTGAATGAACAATGTGTGGAATCTCGTTAGAATCCACAACTATACCTAAATCTGTGATTTCGCCTGTACTCTCTCCTAATACCTCAATAGTCCACAGACCGTTTACATATGTTGCAAATCTCAGTCTATCATCATCACCACTTGAGTATACCAATGCAGGACAGCCATCAGAACGTAAAGTCATTGAATTGAATTTCCCCATTTCGGCAGTGGAGGCATCAAGTTGATGATTTTCCATGCTTGGATTGGACGCAGGGAATAATTCATTACAATCATCACCTTCGAAAGTATCGTCTAATTTTAACTCAACGTCATCGGTTGGCATGTCTAAACTGTCATCACCTTTGAAGGCGAGATCTTCATAACCTAATCTTCCATTACTTGCAGTTCCCCAACATTTTATTCCATCGGATGTTAGTATTATACAAGCAAACTTATCTCCAACTTCAATACGATCTGCTGAGCCACCAATTGATACTGAAAGTAAATTATCTCCCATTTCATTAAATCCATCTCCTCGATTTAATGTATTTCCAAGGCCTAATTGACCTACGTCATTTTGCCCCCAACATTTCACTTGTGAATTGTCTAGAATTGCACAAACGCTTTTTGAACCAGCGTCAATCTCTACTGCATACCTTGAAGTTCCTAAATCAACAGTTCCTAATGAATTGCCCATTTCTCCTCCTTGGTTTCCAATATCATTAGTATTCTCAATTCCTAATTGACCAAATTGGTTATCTCCCCAACATACTGTATCTGAATTATTTAATATCGCACAAGTGAATCCATCTCCAGCAGTAATATTTACAGCAGTGTAACCATTAGGGAGTGAAACAAATCCAAGGTTTGAACCCATTTCACTACCTTGATCTCCAATATTATCTGTATTTCCAATACCTAATTCACCATTATCATTACTACCCCAACAGGAAACTGACCCATTATCCCATATCGCACAAGTGTGTGTTTTTCCTAACGCCAGTTCTGAAACATTCCTACCTGGTGGTAGATCCACAGTTGCAAAATTATCTCCAACTTCATCTAAATCATCACCAATATATGATGTGTTCTCCATACCTAATTGTCCGAAATCATTAGCCCCCCAACAAATTAAATCATCATTGTCTAACTCCGCACAGGTGTGTCCAGCTCCAGCTTCAATCATTAGGGCATAACGACCTGATGGCAGGGATATAGAAGGTAGCATATCTCCAGTTTCTAAATATCCATCACCAAAACCATCTTGGCTTGCTGACATACCCAGACCCAAGGCTGCAACATTACCCCAACATTTTATCGAATAATCATCCAATAATGCGCAACTATGCTCATCACCAAGAGCAAGTGAAATGGGGATTAATCCTGTTCCTAAATCTAAAAATGGTAGATTAACACCCATTTCTCCAGATTCATCACCAATATCTAAGATGTTACCAATACCGAGTTGTCCATCAGAACCTTTTCCCCAACATTTAATCTCACCAGTTGCACTAATTGCACATGAATGAGCACCCCCCGAATCGATTTGAATTGCAGTCCCTGTTTTAGTTGAATAACTAGGTTCTTGAATATCACTGATTACATTATTTTCTTCTACTTTATCTTCATTGAAAAAATAAGTCGTTTGAGTCATTAACACCATAAGAATGGTGTAAAATATTGCTGTGCGGAATCTTACATTCTTTCGCATAGTATTTCCTAAAGAGTTGCACTAATAAGTATTCTACCTATAATCATAGGTTTTTTGATATTTTAACTAAGTGCGAGCGCCGGGATTTGAACCCGGGTTCCGGCGTTGGCAACGCCGGGTGATAACCGCTACACTACGCTCGCAACAATTCGCCTAAATGTTCTGTGTATAAACTATTACGCCAGCAAAATTGACTCCTGATTTTTATTTTGAATGTACAATTATACTAAAGAATTATGAACAATATGACAAAATAAAATTATTTTTTATTAAAATTAGTCAAAAAAATAAATAAAATGTAAACGTATGATTAATATACCGTCTAGTAAACCATGGGTTGAGAACAATGATAGACATAGATAAGGCTAAGCTAGAATATATTTGGTTGGATGGATATGAACCTACACAAAACATGAGAAGTAAGACATTGGTAAAAAATAATTTTTCAGGGAAATTAGAAGACTGCCCAATGTGGTGTTTTGATGGGTCCTCCACCCTTCAAGCTGAAGGAGGAGATTCTGACTGCTTACTTAAACCAGTAGCAATTTTTCCTGATCCTCAAAGAATAAATGGTTATCTGGTGATGTGTGAAGTAATGAGTCCAGACGGATCACCACATCCCTCTAATGGAAGAGCTACTATTGACGATGATGATGATGATTTTTGGTTCGGTTTTGAGCAAGAATATTTCATCATGGATGTCGAAACTCAATTACCTTTAGGGTTTCCAGTTGGCGGATATCCTGGACCTCAAGGATTATATTATTGCTCTGTTGGAGGGAAAAACACCCATGGTAGATCATTAGTTGAAGAACATGCAGATTTATGTATCGATGCAGGAATAAATTTTGAAGGAATAAATCAAGAAGTTGCATGTGGACAATGGGAATTTCAAATTTTCGCTAAAGGTGCAAAAAGAGCCGGAGATGAATTATGGGTAGCTAGATATCTTTTAGACAGATTGACTGAAAGTTATGGATATTACATTGAATACCATCCAAAACCGATTAAAGGTGACTGGAATGGTTCAGGAATGCATGCCAATTTCAGCGATGGAAAGATGAGAGAGGTTGGGGGAGAAGATTTATTTTCAAAAATTTGTGAGGCTTTCGGTATGAATATTAAGAAGCACATGGATGTTTATGGTGCACATAATGAACAAAGGTTGACAGGTTTACACGAAACCCAGTCAATCGATCAATTTTCTTACGGAGTTTCTGACCGAGGTGCTTCCATACGAATTCCTATTGGAACTGTAGAAGACGGATGGAAGGGGAGGCTAGAGGATAGACGACCTGCATCAAACGGTGATCCATATAAAATTGGTGCTGTTATTATTTCAACTACAAAATCGACATATTAAGCTAGTGTTAATCATCTCCAAAGTTTCCGAAGTTAAGGTCATTTTTCCTTAATACTAGTAGTACTAAAACAACTATTGCAACTAAAAATACTAACAATGAAATTATCACAAAGGGATTACTTAGTAAATCAATTACTCCTTGAGAAGGATCTGTTCCTAGATTAGCATCTTTTGACTCTATATTAATATCATATTTGATTACTGTGCTCTGTCCATAAATATCAACTCCTCTTAATTCTACTTCAACGAACCCAGGAGGGAGATGCCTAGCATTAAATGAGATTGAATATATCCCGTCACCTGCAACTAAATCTCCATTTGAACCATCGTCAGACATTAATTTCCATGAGTTTCCATCATTTCCTGCCAATAGTTCATAAAATTTTATTTGAACTGCACTAATCCCATCATTGTCATCAACCTGGACAGTAATCAAGTATTCCTCTTCAGACATTTCCCCCAGCAACGGCGAAATTATCTTTTCAGGTTTTATTTTAGGATCTTTTAATTTGGGACCTTCGTTAGTAATCAATAAGCTTGGGCCATTAACTATGTTGTACGCTCCGTCAGAGTCTTCAAGTAAAATTGGAATCCTAAAAGTTCCGGGAATTATTGTATTTGGAACTATAAAATCTCCTTCCCAAGTATCTTGATCTGATTGATAAGTTAAAACAAATAATTCTCCACCATTTAATCTTAAATCTACTGAAACGCTATTCACCCCATTAGCATCTTGAGCCTTAACAGATATTCCAACGACTGATGACCTCGCTGACTGAGATATTTCTAATGTAGATTCTATTAGTACAGGTGCAGAATTGGAAACATTCAGAGTCCATATTTCGGATACATCAGAAAATAAGTCATTAACCTCAACCAAAATATCCAATTCACCGTGTAACTCTGAATTCCAAACTAATGATGTAGTCCAGATATCATCTTGAATTGTTAAATCTCCATCCAAACCTCGATCATTTAATTCCATAGTTTCTAACTTGTAGTCTCCCAAAGTAATTTCAACACTTACGTCTCTTACATTCCAATCTTCATCTGCTATTAACACCTCTAAATGTACTGTATTACCGCCATCATTCAACAAGTACCCTTCTCTGAATCGTACGTCAATAATTTCTGGTTCATTATTTTCTTCTTCTGTAACAATACTTGGTGAGAGTATCCTTTGCAACGTCTGATATTCAGAAAATAATGCTTCTCCTAAATCAGTTTTAATAGTTATTTCTCTTGATACTTCAGCTAATAACCCTGCTAATATTCCAGAATTAACTACTGAACCTGAAGCTACGCCTTCTGAGTTAAAATCATTAATTGATTTCCAGTTAGTGACCGGAATTTCGTGACCATCTCTTAATATTGTTCCTGTGTCTGTTGCTTCAACATCTAAGTTAAATAAATCGCCTTGATCTAATCGAATCTTATCTCCTGGAAACATTGATTCTGGACATAAACCTGTTTCTCTTCCTACTGAAATATTACCTAATTGTGACTCTGCGATAGGTGAATCGGGATTGGATTGAATTGGAGAATTTTCAGGGTACTCTTCTCCTTCAGATGGGTCTGCTCCAGTAGTTTTCCAGGCATATCTAATAGTCCGATTTTCCCAATCAATTGGTTTTACTTGATAGTCCCAAGTTTGATTGTGGTATGCACCAACACCAATTTCATCAGCAAAAAATCCAGCTGCTCCTGTAATGTTATACCATACTTGACTGTGAATTACATTAACAGTAAAAATATCTCCAGTGTTATTCGCACTCGGACCTACATCCTCAATCTCTCTAAGCAATCCCCAAGTACCCTGAGTATCTCCACTAATTGTTCCATAAACATGCATATAATCTTCAACTGTATGACCATCTATGCTTTCAGTTTCAAAATGTACAATAGTTCCATTTACCGTAGTGCCCTCAGAATCTTCTTCACCAGTATCATTTTTATCTTTATCACCTTCTCTATCATATATATCGAAAGTCCCATGAGCACTAATTAGGTTGTGTTCTTCAACTCGTTCACCATTCTTCCAACTTTCGAAAAATCTTAACTCATTAACTTCTAGATAAATGTGATTGGAGTCATAATGTTGTTCCATAACTGCTGTTGCTACTATGTCATTGTAATCTTTTACCCTCTCCCCATTTAGATCAACATATTCTAACCTGAAGAATGATATCTCACCATTTAGATCTGTAATTTCATCATCTTTTTCTTGGTGTAGATTCATTCCACCAAACCCGGTAATTGAAAACTCTTCAGAAATATTACCAGCTGTTGAGCTTCTGTTGATTAATGCGTCTAGAACTGTAATATTTACATACAACTCTCCTTCGGTATTATCAAAGAGACTTACACTCCCATTACCCTTCATCTCGAACTCGCTATCTGTTAAAATTCCATCTTTAGTGGTCTCATTTCTCCATACAGAGTCTAAGATTAGATCAAACAAAATATTTCCATCTTCATTAGATTCGTTCAAAGTCAGAGTTCCATTTCCCAACTCATTTGCTTCTAAAATTGAACCAGTTCTTTTTTGCCAACCCTGTCCGTCAAAAATTAAGACATAATTGTCTTGACCTTGTGGCGAAAGTGTTGATTGGTCTAACTCCCAATTAGTAGATAGAGTTATTTCGTGATCTAATATGGGTTGTGACCAAATTACTGGTTTGAAAACTCTGGAAGATATTATTAAATCACCAAGAAATACCTTTATTTCAACATTATCACCGTAGCTAATAGCATCGGGCATTAGTATGGAATATTCGTTAACTTCTGTTATTCCCAAACCATTTCCCCAACTATGATTTAGTTGGACTTCTGTATCTGAACTCGAAATAAAATGTGTTGAATTAACAGTTATTTGACCCAATTCCTCGGCAGATGGAGATCTGTTGAATTTGATAATATAACCATGACTTTCTTCTCCCATCCAATTAGTATGAATCGTAGACGATAGTGAGGAAGATTCCTGTGCCGAAATCATTGGTGAAATAGAACCAAATAGAAAACAAAATGCGATTAAAGCAGCTAATTTATGGTATCTCAATAGTTCCATATTTAAACCATATAATACGAACTATACAATGCCTACGGTTATTTGTGTCTAATCAAATGATTTTAGAAAATGCGCCCTTAGGTGCGGAATTATCTTCTCCATGTCTCCAAATTCTATCACTAATATCCGTGTAAAGGTCTGCATATGGATCTCTTTCTTCTTCTTCTTCTTCTTCGTTCATTTTCGCTAGAACTTTTTCACGAAGACCTTCTTTAAACTTCCAATAATGTATTCTCCATTCTCTACCGTCCCATAGAGTCGTTTCTTCAGATTCAGTGGTTAATAGCTCATAGTCTTGAAACATGTAAAATAAGTTCCTATCGGTAGGTTCTAGTGCATTGTCAATTATCCTGTCATAGTAACCGAAAAATCCTAGTGCATGTTCTGCCATACCCTCTGCTACTAGTGGATCCATGTCTTCATCAATATTCTGTCGGATTGCTTCAGTTAGTTCGTGTATTGCAAGTCCCATTCAATCGCCTATCCCGAACTCACTGGTCCGACAGTCATAGATGTGATGAATCTGATTTATCAACAATTGTATGATAATCATCAAAATTTTAGGATAAATCAACCGAGAATATTATTTTGCCGATTTACTAAGCATGTTTGAGCGAATGGGAAAAGACGGAGCAATAACTAATTTTCTGGGCCTACCTGAAAACAAAGGACCTCCAGATATTATCATCGCATCCATCCCTTATGAATTAACAACATCATTTGGTCAAGGCACAGAATTCGGACCAGCAGCTTGTATAGAAGCTAGTTCTCAAGTTGAGCTTTATGACGATTTATTAAAAAGAAATTTGCCTGCTGATAAAAACATTACTACTGTTCAAGAATGGAATGGTGAAGGGAATAGCCTACATGAACAACTCAATTCAATTGCAAAATACGCTAAAAAGCAATACCAGAGCGGCGCATTTCCTATATTTTTAGGTGGAGAACATGGTATTCTTCCAGCAATACTTAGAGGTTGTCCTGAAAAAGTAACCCTAATTCAAATCGATGCTCACGCAGACCTGAGAAATGAACTTAATGGAGAACGATATTCTCATGCATGTGCAATATCAAGATCACTTGACGAAGGCGCAATGGGTGTTTACCAATTAGGAATTAGGGCTTATTCTAATCAGGAAGCTGAAGTTATAGAGAATGACAAAAGGGTTAAGACTTGGTTCGCAAAACAATTGCTCAATCCCTTTCAAGGACAAAATTATTGGAATAACTGGTTAGAAAATATTTCTGATATTGAAGGTCCTGTGCATCTTACTGTAGATTTAGACGGTTTAGATAGCTCTTTAGTACCGGCTACAGGTACACCTGTTCCGGGTGGTTTAAGTTTTTGGCACGTTGTGCAAACAATAGAAACCGCGTTCGCCAATTGTAACATAATAAGCGCTGATGTTAATGAGATTGTTCCACAAAAAGATACACCTTTAACTCAGTTCACGGCTGCTATGATTGTTACAAAAATTATCGCAGCAAAAATACATAGGGGGTAAAAAATGTCAAATGGTTCACATATCTTACTTGATTGTACAGGTTCCATAGGAATAAATGGAAATTGGATGCTTGAAATATTAGAAAATGCAGTAGATAATTCTGGGGCACGTAGAGTACACTCACATTTAGAGAACTTTGATGGGAGCGTTTCACCACCTGGTTTTGCAGCAGTAGTGTTGCTAGATGAAAGTCACGTAACTGCACATTGTTACTCAAATGAGGGTTTGCTATCTGTAGACGCTTTTTCATGTGGTCTTACTGATCCCAATCTGATAATCGAACACATTCAACATGAACTGGTTGATAAATTTCCAAACTTAAAAATTCACCTTAAAAAAAGAATCCCAAGGTTCCAAACAGAATCTGCTGAGAATGAATTGAAAAGTTTCGTTCACCGTCATTTTAATCATTTTAATGCAGGTGCATTGAAAGAATGTGCTTCATCCTTAAATTTATTTCTCAATAATGGTGGGAATTTAATGGTCACACTTTCAGGGGCGATGAGTACTGCTGAAATTGGCAAATCACTTGCACCCCTGATTAGAAATGGAAAAGTTCATGCAATTACTTGTACAGGTGCAAATTTAGAAGAAGAAATTTTCAATCTTGTCGCAAATAGTCATTATGAAAGAATTTCTAATTGGAGAAACCTCACCAAAAAAGACGAAAAATTACTACATGATCGGGGACTTAACAGAGTAACAGATACATGCATTCCTGAAGAAGAAGCTATTCGTCTTGTGGAGGATAAAATTTTACATCAATGGAAAAATAATATAGCTTTCCCACACGAACATCTCATGGCGATTTTAGATGAATTAGAGCCGGATATTCCAAAATCTGATTCTTGGATTTGGGCTGCTAAAAATATGGGAATTCCTATTTTTGTCCCTGGTTGGGAAGACTCTACTTTAGGTAATATTTTTGCTTCCTATTGCATCAAAGGAGATGTTGAGACCACAGCTGTTAAATCTGGAATACAATATATGATACAACTAGCTAAGTGGTACAAATCAAAAACTGAGAGAATTGGATTCTTACAAATTGGAGGCGGTATTGCGGGAGATTTTGGAATCTGCGTTGTGCCGATGATTAATCAAGATATGGAAGAAAATGTTCCATTGTGGGCTTGGTACGGACAAATTTCTGAATCTACCGCTTCTTATGGCGGATATTCTGGTGCGCCACCGAGTGAAAAAATAACTTGGGGAAAATTATCTCCTGACACACCAATGCATATTATAGAATCTGATGCTACAATCGTAGCGCCAATATTATTCTCATATTTATTGGATTAATCTTAATTTATACCAAAGATTCAATTGAATAAAGGCTATCTCAGTCTATGCTCTGGTGGCATTGGCTGTTAATTTTAACGGGATTTTTTCTACTGAGTTTCCCTATCTCAATGTGGTATATCAAAGTGGCACCTAGAAAACCAACTAATGAAGGCGATTGGGTATCTGATAATTCAAAAATTGCTTCAGCAACCATTAGTGGACGAACATTAAAATTGAAAAACATAAGGGATTTTACTTGGAGAACATCAAAAGATCATGACATAAAATGGATTGAAGAAGAATACCATCTTGATGATTTAATCGGACTTTACTACATTGTAGAGTATATTCATAAATTCAAGGCCTTAGCGCACACTATGGTTACTTTTGAATTTAAAAATGATAGATTTTTAACCTGTTCTTTCGAGGTAAGAAGGAAGAAAGGTCAAAAATTTCACCCTTGGACGGGATTATGGAGAAGTTTTACCCTAATTCAAATTTGGGCGACTGAACATGATTTATTATGGCTTAGAACAAATCTTAGAAAAAATGAGACTTATCTTTTCCCTTGTGCAACCTTGCCTGAAAAGAGAGAAGCAATGTTATTACAACTTTGTAATAGAACCAATCAATTAGCGAATAAGCCTGAATTTTATCACACTTTGGCTAAATCATGTACTACATCTTTAATTAGAGAAGCTAATATTGTAACTCCTGGAAAAATTCCATTTAGTTTAGGTGAAATTATGCCGGGTTATAGCATTAAACCAGCAATTAAGTTTGGAGTTGTTCAAGATTTAGGTGGATATGAAAA